>MDSV01002059.1_pt1 | contig 19071 bp, 13 predicted proteins | sample 810851 | NCBI WGS metagenome assembly MDSV01 (sample SAMN05326640, study PRJNA326480) | marine metagenome | isolation source: seawater | place: Atlantic Ocean: North East | collected 2012 | reverse complement strand
GTGCTATAAAAAATGTGTAAAAACCGTGTAAATGCGTTACTGCGGTTTCGGTCGGAGGGTGCGTTGCCTTTTTGTCAACTGAATAACAGTCCGTAGCATACCCACTCCGGGAGGGCCGTGTCCTGGACAGTAGCACCATCTAACTGAAACCGTTTGGGGGTGGACGTCCACCCCCAAACGGGTTCGTCTATTAACCTGTAATAACAACCAGTGAAACTGACCTAGAAAACCCGTCCGTTACGTAACGGTATGGTGTGTCTCACAGGCGGTTCTGGGGGTGTCCTGAGCACGCCAATATATCGAGTGCTGGCGTTGCGACCACACGTTTTACTGACGTGACCAAGGCAGTGCCTTAGGATAGTAAACAAGTTGTGTCGGCACCAACGAAGGATGGACGCCGACACATATCCACACCACATGTGTGGAAAGTGGTCTGTTGAACGAGATATTCAGAAATACGCTGTCGAGCATATGAAAGACACCAACAGTGGACTTATGATTTTACCCTGCGGTACTGGAAAAAGTTATGTTGGTATGGCGTGGGCCATACAATGTAAGCGAGCTCGTAAAATACTTGTTCTGACAAGCAATCAACAGGCGTCGGAACAGTATTCCCGGGAGATACGCCAAGGTACAACATTTGGAAAGCCCAGATACGCTGGAGACAAAGGAGGATATGTACTCTCCGTAGCAGCAGGAGACATGGTTCCTCCCGGTATATCAAAGCCTGATACGACCGACGTTGTTCTTGTTAGTCATTACACGCTGTTCGGACAAACTACCAGTTCTTTGTCGCAAAGTAGAAATGTTACACGAGCTTCCCTTAAAATAATACTTGAGACAAAATGGGATGCTGTTATACTAGACGAGGCACACATGTTCACGGCAACCAATAATAAACAATTGGTGGAAAACATACTTTGCCAGCCACAATACAATTCCCAACATCCTCCAATGTTAGGAATGACTGCTACTCCCTATAAGGAGAATAGGGCTTCTAAACAAAACCGCGGGAAAGACTGCGCCTTGTGGTCGAGCTTCAAAGATGTATTTAGAGTTTCGTCTGCACAAATCCAACGGGAGGGATACACTGCTCGCACGTATCATGTGCACGTTGAATGCAATCTTGCAGATTCCTTTGCCACACGATACAAAGAACTTGTTGAACGAGAAGGTATCAACAAGAGAGATGCAACTTCTGCAAACAATGTTGCAAGTATTACGCCTTCAAAGATAGAGGCCATTAGTACAATATCTAATTTTCATCGCGCCCTTGGACATATGGGATTGGTTTTTTTCGAACGCCTCGAACTGATCGATATCATTCTAGAGGCAAATGTATTGCCTGGGTTTGAAATCATAACTGGGGACACTAGCCCAGAACTCCGCGCTGAACGTATACAACGACTCGAAAACGGATTGATCGATGGATTGCTTCTATCACGGGCAGGGGATATTGCAATTGACATTCGCAACAAGCTCTTAACATATGAAATAATTGTCGACTCCCAGGGAGAATCCAGGCGACAGTACATACAGCGAGCTGGGCGTGTTGATAGGAATATCTCTATTCCTCCATATCAAGACGCTTTAGACGCAAAGCTTCTGGAAATCGAAAAAGAACTACCTGGATATGAGAATTGGTCTGAACGAACATTCCGGAAGTCTTGCGCGTACCAGCATTTTGAAGGACTATATTCATTCGACGATCGAAAAAAGTATCGACTCGAAAACCAAAAGGATGCATTTGTGTATCTATTGTTTTCCGCAAACACCAAGGAAGTGGAAATTGCTGCCCGTATTCGAGAGACTTTACAGTGGGATGAAGGGTACTCGCCTTGCAAGTATGGCCATGCTCCAATCTCTCCTTCATTTACAGTTGTCGATTCCATCTCTTTTATTACAGATGTAAAACAGGATCTCATGGGTATTATGTCTTGCTCGAATATTCAGCACGGTGATACTGTTCTTCTTCTTTCTGAAACAGAAGAACAGTATCTTTTGGATCGTCTTTCGGACCTTCGTCTATCTAATCTCCAGGAACGTGCAGAGGACAAAGCGGTGTCAGCTCTTGTCAAAAAAGAACGTCAAAAGATACAGACACAAGAGAACAAAGTTAAGAGCGCAATACACCCTCTTATGAAAGAGAGATGCACCAGCGCTCTAAAACGGCAGAAGATTGAATTTAAAAAAACAATAGAAGACAAGTGCAAGATTGCAAAGGGCGATGCGGCTCAGAAAGCCCGAGATATGGATATGAACAAACGTCAAAAAGGCTCTCGGCGCGTAGCCAAACAAGACAAATAGAAAATACAGCACCTTTTAAATAGATGTGAATAAAATGATGTGTGAGTCGTACTATCCTCCCCCCCATTGTTGCGTCGGTAGTTCTTTACGGTAAGCACTCACATCGGCACGAAAGTTTTATTCTACATAAATTAATCCGTTTGTAACATATCAAAGGAACGATCGATTATAAGTGTACATGTCTGGACTAGACTCTATAATCAACAGATACGCTCGTCCAGAGAGTAATGAACTTGGGTTGGGTGCCCATGTCAACAACGGAGCCAACCCCCCACCTTCGTGTGCCGAAAGTGCATATGGTCCTGACGATGATATGGACGAATATTGTTGTTCAGTAACAAAAATGCCTGGTTATGATGCAAAGTACATGGGCAAGGGGTTGAAAGACAAAGCAATTGCACCTCCGTCATCTCCAGACTCTGAATGGATACAATGGTCTGAAACGATTGATGCGCAAATGTTAAGGTGTATGTGTGTGAATGTGCCAGGTCATATGATTGCAATTGGCGCTACCCACGGGAATCATTGGCAGATTCCTAAGGATAATCTTGCGCACGATCGAGCGTTGGGCGTGGCGTCTACATTAGGAATGCTATTTGCGGGTACGTCGTGTGGGCACTACACTGGTACAGATCCAGTAATATCTCAGATGATAAAAGATGGAGCTGAAGCAGATGAGATTAAAAAAAAAAAGGAATCGCTTGTACCGCTTGACTCCTACAGATATCGGCCTTGCAGGGGTACAAGTGGTGAGTACTATCACTACGATTGTATTTTCCAGCAGTTTTACATACTTTGCGAAGCACTGTATGATCCAACAGGTTCAATAATTGTGGCTATTCGTTATTGGAAGCTTGTTGCGGATCGCACACATTCCGACTCTGCATTGTGGCTATCTACGATCAAAGAGAATCAAAAGATGTATACAAATTCCCACGTAAACGCTATGCCACACAGTTCGAGGAAAGCAACCATGGAAAAGCTTGGTAAACAACAACGTGTAATGGCAGATAAAAACAAGCTTGACACCCACGCCGAGATGATGTATCAATGGGTGCGGACCACTGCGCACGTCGAGCAGCTGTATGCAATGTACGGTGGATCGCTTTCGGGTGGTGGTGCTCCTCTTTTAGATCATCCAGCAAAGGATCTTCCACGTGGTTGTGTGAACCATGAACTATTCGGTCATGAGACTCTAGGAGGACAACATCCACTGGCTCCTGAGTGGATGCTCAACGCTCGTCGCCCTGGCAATAATCCGTTGATGGCTGGATTGTTGGACGAGACGGGGGGGTTCATTAAAACACATCCACAACAGCAGGATCGTTTAAGCTATTTCAATCCAGAAACGGGTAGATATATTATCCCAGAGTTCGTAAAACAGAAAGGATGCCTGTTTCTTCTATCGTCGCCGGTTATAAAAACACCCTTTAAAGCGACACTGCCATTTGAGATTCATGGCTCGTTAAGACCCGATGATTGTCTACTGAAGCTCTATTATGACCAGTTCAAAGAAAAAGACAGTATATTGGCGGAAGCAATCAGAGAGACACCTGATGCCGCATGGTGTGCTCATAAACAAGAGTTGCTAAGTGGTATCACATCATTAATGACACGAGCTGAGAGGGGAGCCGACGAGCTATCCAAAAGAATGCATTCGTGCAGATTACTAAGCGAGGATTCTACTGATTTGACTCCTGAGGAACTTCGGTCAATTAAAGAGATGACCATTTCAATCAACAAATCCACTGGAAAGGGAGAACTTCGTCCGCGAGAGTCTATGCGTGAATTGTCCAAGGAGTTGAAGAACGTTCATGACATGATTTTAGCCTGGGACAAAGATAATACCCGCGTAATGGATGCCATGTTTCTGGAGATCGCCAAGAAAGAAGTTGAAAATCCATCTATGGATGCGCCATGCCCCTCAGATACTGACCCATTATTGGATGGAATATCAACTCTTAAAGCTGTGAATGCTTCTATAAGAAACCAATACATGACAGCGATTATTAAACTGGGTCTTGAGAAAATGGATGCGGCATTCCAGTCTCGCGCCTCGCGTGAAGATATACCACCCGGGTGGTTAACCGATTATGATGATCTTCAGAGAATACTGAAGAAGATATCAGACATCCCCAAAAGGAAAGATGGAAAAAACCATATTGTCGATCCATCGAATGCTAGAAAGAACCGTGGCACGGCGGCGATCGGGTTTGCAACAAACTACAGAATTATGGACATGCGTATGTCTCCCTATGCAAACTACATACAGTGGCAAATGCATCTATTTTCCAACACATGTGGGATAGATGGACGAGAGGTTGCAAATATGGTTGGAATTTATGATCATTCATTCCAAAAGTTTCAAGAGGCTTCAACCATAAAAATACTCGCTGGTAAACCTGGTCGTGGAAAGTCAATGCGACCGAAACGTCTCATGCGTATTATGCCAAATGGGTGGTTTGTTAAAACTGGAAGCAATTCGGCTAAATCTGGAACGTGTGGAAAATGGGATTCCACGTGCGGCACTGCGAAGCTTGTAGACGAGGCTACTAAAGACCTTGACGGATCGGTTGAAGGTGAGAGGCTCGAACAATTAAAGCAAGAGCTCAGTGACGGCTGTTGTCAGAGATCCCGAGCAGTCAAGGGTGTTGATATTCATGGACGGGAGCTGTTTTCTACACAAATAGACTTTACCATACATTACGAAACTATTATACTGTCGACAAACCTAGCCTGGCTCCTCATACGCCAAGAAAAGGAGCCAAGCACGTCTCAATGGGCTCTTGTGCAGCGATCTCAATGCGACGTCGTATTTGATTGTGGATCGGAATGTTCATTGACAGATAAAGAATTTGAAAAACGAATAAGTGATCACGAGGATGACGTACTTCGCCAACAATTAGTGGCGCTTCTTGTTGGAATGTGTCTAATCTTCGTAAAAGAAATGGACTTTCTGGATTTGGACTTTGACATTCCAGAGAGAATGATGGGAGAATTGGATGCTGCACTCAAAAGGGAGTTTGGTATCCCTCCACCAGATTCTAGGATACGCCAACAACGTACTATGAATTTACGCAAAAACAGCTATGAAGAGAAGATTATACATAAATTCTTCTATAGAGAAACCTCTTATCAATATTCCGATATGAGGCCGGACGAGAAGGGGTTCCTCCAACCGTTCTCATTCACACAACTAGCCGACGTTATCAAGGAAGGTTCTACACCATCACTGGAAGTGATTCTGCGCTCTTGGTCAACCGCTCATGATTTTGCATTTGCAACATCTCCACAAGCATTCCACGTGATGACAATGGTAGCTGCGGCTCATGGTGTACAAATAGACGCCCATAGCTTTTCCAATGTACTAGGCGCCACCCAAAAATCGCATCAATGTCAAGTCGATCTATATTTCAATGGAAAGTGGAGATCAGACAATCTGATGCGAACGCAAGCGCCAGACTCTCCCGGGCTTTTGGAAGGACAGATTCAAAGCCTTGCCAAACATCATGAAATGAAAAGAAAAGTGCGTCTGAGTTTCATGCGTCGTTGTTTGAAGGGCATGGCACCACATGACCGAACGCTTGAACCATGGAAAGCCATGGAATCTGTGTGGGGATCATCTTTGACTGCCACTGAACCTGACAATGGTTCAGATATGAATGTTGATGAAGTGCTCGAGGACGAGAACGGCTGTACGAGTAACCCCATGAAACCAAAGCCAGCAACGGGATTTATGTTTCCTGATCTCCAGGATGTACTAAATTCCGGCTACAAAAATACAGCAATTCTCAAGTGGCTTGAAGGACATTATGCATTAACCTCAGATGATTTTACTGACTCGCGATTCGGCACATGGAACGACGTTAACGGTGGAGATGAATGGGGATTTACACTCAAACATAAGGATGGTTCGCGAGCAAATGCAGCAGCATACGACCCAAGTTGGCGTACGATTGTGTCAACCGAAAAAATAGAAAAGGACAAAGCTTGGGGCAGAGCACAGCGCTTACTCACTCAGAATGCGAGTAACGAATGCAATACAATTAAATCCGCATTCGATCTATCAGCTACTGTGATTCGCGACACACTGGTTCAGCTTAGTGAAGAGACACGTTCCGTGCAATTGGCAGTATCAGCACGAATGCCGGTTGAACATAACTACAAGAAGGCAATGACAGCCAAAACATGCGACAATCCCCATACAGAAGGAGATCCAGTCGAGGCACAAGAAAATGTGACTCACATTCGTGCGAAAGGTGCTTATAAATGGTATACAAACCCTATCAACACTGAATCCGACCCTGCAATGCGACCGGCAACATCCACAGAAACAAGTCCAATAGTTCAGCAAGACATACGAGATGGCATGGCTCGTGCAGCAGAAGTCACACAGCGTTCTGACGTCGTACAGTCGATAGACTATGAAAAGATGGACGCTTCAGAACGCCTTCAGGAACTAGTGAACAACGGATCGCTTCCCGGCGTTGCACCGCTTCTATCTTCTGAGGTCACTGAACGAAAGTTTCTATATATTGATAACCAAACCAATAACTTGGTTGTTAGTTCTTCACACATCATCAATCATGCTCAATTAGTCGTTGAATGTGCATTGCAGCTATCGCTCATTCCCGAGCTTCAGGGTGCGACGGGTGCGAACAAAGTGCCTGGGGCATTCCAAGCTCGTACATCTGGTCGCAGCACGCAGTCAACTAGTAACCAACGATACGACGAAGCGAATGTCGCAAGCCGTACATCATTACCTACTCTGGAGGGGCATCACCAAGTAGGCCCAAATCGTCTTTACGAGTCCACAGGCACCTTTGACGATGAAAATAGAGGCGTACAGGCAGGTGTTTCCAACCCTGATACATCATCATCATCTCTACCCCATGCTTCGCCGGGAGCTTCTTCACAATCTTCTCAACCTACAGAAAAAAAAGTCGAACGCTTGGCTTTTTCATGGGACATGTTTTCAATTTTTTTGGCGAAAACCGCAATCGATAAATTTGCAAATGACGATACCGATATTGTCAAGCAATATAAAAAAATTGCTCCAGATATATTCACTAAAAGTGTCGAGGAAGAAATACAGAACATGCCTCGCATATCTACCAGGTTTCCCAATTACATCAAGGACTGTAAGGAAAAGCACCTGGCAGATATGAAACCGCTTTGCTTTAGTCTAAAACAAAGCACGCAATTCTTTGTCGAAGCAAGTCCATCCCACGAATGGACTATTGATGCAATGGAATCTGCTAGGCGTCAAGTGTCTATTGCAGAAGGCAGACCGTGCACTATTTCTGATCCCAGTGTTCAGAAATTACTTTCACAAAAAGCGTCGATGCGTGAGGTAAAAGCGACAGGTAACCTATTCCATGCTTCTACTTGGAAACAAGCTGCGATTAATTCACTAATCGCGAGAGGTATGGCTGGATCTATCAACGATGACGTCCTGCAACGAGTCACAGACACAGGGACATTTTTAAAGCTACGGCTTCAGATGGCACTTGCTCTTCAAAACAGAAAAGGTGTTCGAGAACGCATCGACGACTGGGACGATTTTATGCTATATGAACAATCAGAGCCCGCACCTGACGGCATCCCAGGAGTGGATACAAACAAACTGCTAGAATCTGCGACTTTGATTTCAGCGCATCAACAACAGCAGACTGCGGTCGAAGATCACAGTTTAAGAAAGCGCGATTACGCCGCTGCGAATCCTAACCACTGCCAATCAATTACGAAAACAGCCCTTGAGGCGCCCAAGAAGCGTGTGTGTCCTTATAATTGACATGCGCAAGCTCTCCCCTTCCTAAGACAATGATACTGTATGTGTGTGTGTGTGGCCATTCTGTATTATCTCAAGGCCGAGGTGCCGCGTGCTGTACCCCATATGCGATCACGACGCTGTATATTGAGAGAAAAACTTTGGAGGACACATCCGCCGCGGCGTAAAGTGCATCCACAATCGGCGTATCTCCTAACACCGCCTCTAATGCAGTGATGAGAGGATAAACAGACCACAGAAGAGAAAACCCAAACACTTCCGTCATGTGAACACTTTCGGAGTCTATTGCCGTTATAAATAAAATCGTGTATAGGACACCCAGTAATAAAACACCAATAGAATACAACGTCCATCGATAAGTAGTCGCAAGACAGCTACCGCCCGTGCTGACAGAAAACCGTTGTGTACCGGCAACCGCCAGCACTCCACACATTATCATCGTAAAGGCTGTTGCCGCAACGGCTGTGGGAATATAAGCAGAGTTTAAAAATGGAGACAGCGGTTTCGGCCCGTCGCGTGCAAGGTGGAGCGTTTCCAGTGCAAGTAATGGCATTGTTGCCAGCCAATCTGCAAGCCTGTACCCGGATACACGATTATTGCTGTCTTCGGTTTGTTGTTTCATTCGCTCACTAAGTATCAGAACATAATGGATGAATGCAACCCCACACACTGCCGAACTAAGGGCAGCCCCGTACGATGTTTGCGATATGGCGGTCCATGCAGAAACCAACGCACCTCCCAACAAGAGCGCGACTGTACATTGTAGCACAAGAAAATGAAGAAAGTTAGACTGATTTGCTTCTTCTTTGCTCGGTGCTGATCCTTCTGTGTCGACCGAATCCAAACTAAAATGTAAGCGCTGCATGTTGCTATCTGTCAACCATTTGTAAAGGTTGCATGTATTATTCAGAGGTAGGTTAAAACTTTTTAATTTTCAAAACGAGGTTATTATCGTGATACTGTAACAGACGCTCTGGTGTCACCCACCCAATATTTCATGGCGCGACCGTTATTCACAACAAATAGCAACCACGACAGTGCAAAAGCAAAGTACAAAAGCAATCATGGACGTGAACGTACTCATGACAAACTCAGAAATGACTAATTACATGGCAGAACAAGGATATGCAAAAGATTATCAATCTTTCATTCGTGGGGAAAAGCACAAAACCATAGACAAGTGGCGTTGGATAGCAATCAAACGTGGGCAAAACCGAATCCTTAACTCTGATGGTACCGTCACCATATGGTACGGGAGTGAACCCACTCGTTCTGATTCTTACACTAGGTTTTGGACACATGATGAGGGGTCTTGGGAGATTCCGGTGTGGATTAAGATGAGCCACCACGCAAAGACGTGGCATTGTCTTGGAAAATGCACCTTTAGTAAACCGTGGCCAGAGAATCATACAGTCATCAAACGCGGTCGCCTTCATCATACGACTCGAGCTAGAAAAATTGTTCCAAGTCACATGAGTCATGTGAATTCTAACTTTAATACAAATATCTCTTATGACGATTAAAGATTTACTGTCAATATGTATTGTAACGGTCACGTCAGTGTCACTGCCTCAACACATCTCATGGCGCGACCGTTATTCACAACAAGTAGCAACCATGACAGCTCTGAGTGCATAGTACATTTCGAAATGCAAGGCACCGAGTTAATCAATTTTTCCAAGGCCTTTGAGGAAAAGGTTTTTGCGGCTGTAAGAAAAATTCCTGAAGGAAAATGGACCACCTATAAAAAGGTGGCTGATCATGCAGGTCATCCAGGCGCCTCTCGCGCCGTTGGATCGATATTAAAAAACAATCCATACACGGAATCGAATGGTTGCGAGAAGAGCATGATTGTGCCGTGTCATCGTGTTGTTGGTGCAGATCGCAAACTGAGGGGTTTTTTTGGAGACACGAATCCGGACGGTGGGTTAAAGAGAAAACGCGAACTTTTAGAATCTGAGGGGTGCAGATTCGTGAAAGATCGCGTTTGCAATGAATGTAAACATGAGTAAAACCCATTTAAGGGAAGCCAGATGACAGTTTGAGCATCAAGTATTTTGAATGAGTCGAACGCTATAGATGTACGCATGCGTCGGTATATGGTCTCATTTCTTTTGTAAGCAGCATGACAAACTCAGAAAATGACTCATTACATGGCGATCAATAACACCATACTTAAATATAACTAAGTAATATACGTTCAAGCGTCTATTGTGTTAATGAGTGAAGTCGAAACGCGTTTGTTTGGATCGTTATTGGGGGTGGGCAAAATGAGCTTACTTGCTAATAAATATTCAAATGTTGGTACGTTTACTACTACTCGCTCCCATTTATCAATATCAACACAGCGATCATCGAATAGCACTTGTCGGTTGTTGTTAATAGTTAGTATAATTGCAAGCATTATATTCGTTGTGTGGCCGAAACAAGAGTCACAAACTTCTTCGACAGTGCAACCATACTTCCGTCCACAACAGCATCCTCCGCCGTTCCCACGGCGATTACCACCAACAGCACCATCAATAAAGATTGTTAATGTGTCATTAGAGGACACGTTGCTGACTTCAAACAACACAGTGCAAGTGAATATTACATTCGTACTTAACAACTCATTGGCGCCTTCTCCATCTCAAACGCACTGCAATGCGTCTAGCATTGCTCCGGAGTGTGCGTGTGGTGACTCGTGGGTGCGTTCTGAAAGAACTAGCACAAAGCATGGACACTGGTCTCTGGAACTTGGTAACTTTTATGCAGACAGGGTAGACATACAGCTATCGCCCAATATACATGGATTATATACTGCGGAGGCAACAACAACCGCGCAAGAGGCTGGTTTTAGATACGCCTCTGGAATTTCGACGTGTTCATTAAATGGTGGGAATCCGTCGTATCAAGTGTCGCTGAAATCGCAACAAACGATCAGTGGTGCGTTCCTTCCGTTGAACCAACCGCTTTTGTACTTGTTTATGGACGTTGGACCGCCGCCTGACGGTCCCGGCAATATGCCGTGGAACCCAATGTTATGCTACAACTCTGGTTCCGAAGACGGAACCTCCGCACTACGCGTGCGAAACACAGCCGCCGGTACAGAGTGTAGACCGTCCGCAGTGAGCGAGGTGGCACTGAATCACGTCTACGGCTACGGCCCGATGAGTCTGGAAGTTCTGAGACTGGTTGCAAACACAACGTTTAGCTTGCAGATACGTGCTTACCATGAGACACCAATTAAGGCTGGGGTGTTTCATGTGCGCTACGACCATTCTGTCGTAGAGTGGACAGGTGTGTATCATAGTCGGGAATCAATAACATTGGGTGGTACTGCCGTAAACGGCGGATACTTGCCCCCGCCTTTTGACAAGGATATAAACATCATTGTTGCCGCCACCGATTTGACTACCATGAATGTTACAATGGGGTATACTTTATTAGTTTCTTTTGAATTTCGGGTTCGGACAGGAGGAGCAAATGCATTTCAAGTGGGTGTGAGTGAGTTATTAGACCGCTTTTACCAGGAAATACCTGGACTAAACGTGCAGATAGATTCTGATATTCTATGGCAACCGTGCTTTGGGTGCAGTATTGTTGTGTAAGGATTCAGAGACTCTGAACAAAAGCGGATCTGGCTTTGGAGATCCACCGCGGAGCAGTGTGGGAAGATGTAATAATCTTGTTGTCATGCGTTGAAGAATACTTGTGATACGAATTCCGTATAAGCGTTAAGCAGTGCATATAGCAACGTTCGTTCTCTCTCCATTTGTGAAACGTCGGTGGTAGAGATGTAGAGCGCATTCGTGGAATCTCCACAATATCTCCACATGAGAGTAAGACGGCCAGGTCTATGTTTAGCATTTCGATGACGCGCTTTCGAATCCAGATTACAGTTTGAGCATCAAGTATTTTGAATGAGTCGAACGCTATAGATGTACGCATGCGTCGGTATACAGTCTCATTTCTTTTGTAAGCAGCACGTAATGCCGAATGGATGCGTGTGTAACCACTCTTGTGGTCAGGTGAATCGGCTTGATCTAACTCAAGCCGTGTTACACCCATTGCATTTTCAACTTCACGTAAATACACGTCTTCACATATTTGGCAGCAAAGAGATTTTGACATGATATCCCAAGGCGGATCCCTGAAATTTCCTGCTAAATTCCAGTAGCGAGATGAATTCCAGTACGCGTCATGTGTTGAGTCGTAAATTCTTGCGGAAATGCGACATTTCTCATTACCACATACGCAGCAATTTAATGTAAAAGTAGGGTCAAATGACGTGGTCATATTCTTTGATATCAAAATACGAGTATAGAGTAAACCGATTCTCAGTGGCAAATTTCCAAATGTCATTTTAACCATGGTACCATACATATTCCATGATGATAGTGGCTCGTTCAAAAGTGCCCGTTTCCATGTGAAACGATCGCACGCAACACATTCAAAAAAATCTCTGAGACAAAGCTCAACATCATTGTTGTTTCCATCATTCACCATATTAGAAATCGTGGCAATGAAGCGGGTATCTGCGTTCGTCGTCATTAGATAGCATAGATCTTGTATTGCTTGGTCAGACAGAATTGGAAGACGATGTGGCAGCCCTATTCCGAATCGCTTATATTCTTCTATGTCTTTCCGTTTCGACGTCTCAACTAACGCATGATACCACAATACAAACCCCCACCATGTTGGATTGCTAGAGAATATGTTATACGATTCTTTACACGTCAACGATATGTTGTAGATGCATTCACACAACGTAATGTGAGCTTGTTGAGAGATAACAGCGTCGGGACAATCAACACTTTCATTAAACAATTGCCATTGTGAGTTACATAATGCTTCGAATGGCACATGAATCATTTTTGAAAACCGCACATTCTTGCTTGTCGTCTTGGGATGACGACCACATTGTTTTGAGGCTTTTGTCATTGCTTTATCAAGTTGATTGCTAGTAGTTGAAAAATACTCGGCACGGAATATGAAACGCAAGACGTTTGGTGCCGCGCGACCAGTGCACCAATCACTTCCTAGGGTAGATGTGTCAACTGTCGCATCAGTCAGTGCAGAAAATCACATGACTCTTGAAAAATTAAGTTATCCGAGGTACATGTCGTTGGATGGAATATCGGTTGCTAACAAAAGTGCATATAAAGCAAACATGCCTTCCATAGCTTCTTTACAGTCGGCTCATGCTTCTGTTAATGGACTAATGACATTGACACGATCCAAAGACTCATTAAGTGCCCTCTGCGACTCAGAAATTCAAGAACTCAGGAATAATGCAGAAGGAATAACATTTTCCGGTATGTTGACAAATCCGCGTTGCTTGAGTGTAACATGTCTCGATTGCAACTGTTCTTCTAAAACCGCATTGCGTGCACTTGACACCATAGCATTCATGGCAGCAACTCCCTCTCCCTTGGACACACAAAATGATGTGTTTCCTCCTGCAACATATACAAGGTTCACATTTCTGTCTGGACTCGACGCCAAAGAGTATCTTGAAAAACGCAGACCAGCCATGAAACCGAATGTTTGGGCAGAGGTTAATTCTCTTTTCAAATCAAGCGGAATTGGACACATTTTAATCGCTGTTGCATTCTGCCAGCGTGTTGACGGACATCTCATTTTTAAGTTCCATCCAACAAAGCTTGATATCACTGAAGACATGGATGAGAACTACAATTCACTGTTAAAGATAATAACAAACATTTGTAACGAATACCAAATCCGACCACACGGAGACATTTTCAGATTGCGTGGTTCTCCGTACAACGAGTATTTCCAAAATACATCAATTGATATTTCAGAGAAGTTCAAAAAGCTGTTGTTCATAAAACCCTACACTCGACTTTCTCCATATCTTCAAAGCACCGAAGAATATTGCAACGTATTGGACTACACCAATACCCACGTACGAATTAGTGGACGCGACGCACTACTGACTGATAATAACTGTTCCCATGGAATTCTTGTGCACGAAAAAGGAAAGGGTGAGATTGTTGCTAAATGGATGGAAACGCTCAACCAAGAAACCCCGTTTGATTCGTTCAAAACTGAATTTTATGGATTGCGTGCAGCGGCTAATGAATTCGAAGAGCGACTCGGAATGCACATAATATATCCCATCATTGAATCATTAAACTATAAATGCATTATGAGCGCCTATGGTACAGGAAACACACCCGGAATGCGCCCGACATTGAATGGTGCAACCTTATTTGGTATACGAGCAGTCATAGAGCCATTGGACAGGCAACTATTCGAGAGGGCAGAAGTGCGCCCCTGCACAGAAGAATCATGCAATCCCATCTCTGCTGCGTGGTCGCATGCATCCTTTGAGGCAATGCAACACGCAATATCTGAATTGTCTGACCTCTTTGAAAAGACACAAAAACACGAAGGAGCAGACGCTTGCTCGAATATTCAACGATCGCTGTCATGTCCAACTATTCCATCTCCAGAAGATAACTTTATTGCAAGTGGATTAGGGCTCGGATTGAATATTCCATCGTGTACTTTGGCAGACGTCTACGCTGAAAGTCGCAATAGAGGTGGATTGGATGAATTCAATGATTTGATGCTTAGTGCTATGAATGTTATTGGTCCACGCGTGGGTATCTCTGAATTCTATAAGTACATACATAAACAGTTAAATACTCTCGAGGTTCGGGAACGTGAGATACAGACAAAGAGTGAAGAACTCAGCGCTCTGGAATTGTCTTTGTCACAAACACAACTTAACAGCAGCACATCATCATCATCATCGTTTGATGAATTCTTGGATTCTGATTCGTTTGCACGTTTCATGAAGTCGGTGGGGATGTCTGAAGTTGCTCACATATCTCTTTCAGACACAAGCAGCACATATTTCCGATCCAAATCGTGTGCACAAATCATCGTATTATCTCTTGACAAATCTAAGAGTGACTATTGCACACAACGGTATGCAAAGGCTTTGCAACCTCCAAAAGAGGAATCTAAACTGCTAGACATGGCTTGCTCAATCAGCATGGTACTTCTTGATGCTAACGAGACAATCTTCATAATATCACATGAAGAAGACACAGGTGAATGTACCTGTGTTCTTGCAAGAGCATCCTCCGGAGTAAAGAGGACCCCGCTATCATCATTATTTTCAACCTCGTTGCGACGCGTGATTTTGATAAACGAGAAGCGTGGCAACATTGCATGCTACGGTTTGGATCATAATAATAGCTAATGAAACTTGTGCTTGGGAGGATTCAATTCCCAAGATGTGTTGCACTGATTTCTATTCATGGTCTGGCAGATCTTTGTTACAACCCATCAAAACTTTGGATTTATGTTTTAACTCTAGCTTTACCAACGTGTATTGTGACACCCGTATTTTATATTGCGTCCTTTTTGCACTTTTCTGCGGATGTGAATTGCGTGTGGTCTTGTTTTGTCCACATGGGTGTGCTTCTACTAAAAACCGAGTACGCAACATGTTGGCTTGTATCTAGCATGATGTGTATTCACATACCGTTGTTGCTAATCCAACTATGGCGAGAATGCGTGCTAGGTTTTGTTTTGTTGTTTTGCGTCGGGCTTGTAGCCTTGGCTTCTCCTTGGAGTGTTCTGGTTGAGATTTTACCTTCGTCAAGACACGGAAGTATCATTCTATACGAATTTGAACAAAAGATGGTTATTGCACACGTTATGGTAAACAGTATGTTGTAACGGATGGGAGTGTTGCACAGAATAAATAAAAAGTTTTTATTAACAAAACTTGATGTAACGACAATGGTGTTGTTACCGAGACACATATAGTCGTTCAATCTAACACAGAACAGACCGTCTGCACTTTGTAAACAGACACTGGCACCAACACTTTCTATACACATTCTCATAAATAGTCATGTCCTCCAACGACCAGGCCATTTTCTGGGAGGTATTCGTTGATGGATTGATCAACGATTATTCAATGTTCGAGGCGTTTAAGGAAGATAAAAATGCAATCCCATTCAAGAAATATGGTCTGAACTCACCCAAAGAATTTTGTGTCGCTGCACAGCGTGGCTTTACAGTATTCTCCGCCAATATTCCAGATAATTGCAAGTCCCTCCTGAGTGAATCGAGCTTAAAATGGATCGCGCACGGTAAATGCGAGGACTTTCTTCCTTTGGTATGGGAAGATAAAGATGAAGAAAGCAAAGACGATAATGTCGAGCTCAAAAAGGATGACACTGAAAAACCAACTGAGAAAAAAGCTCGTTTTGAATGAATGGCACATGACAGTGTGTAATTAGTGCGTGTTTACGCGGTATGTTGCGTACTTCTTTTCTTGCCAGAACATTTTACTTCCGTAGATACTCATCTGAAGTGCGAGCACCAAGTCGTCTTGCTTCCCACCAAGTTTACCTGTAAATGTTTTGCGGACTTTTCCAAACATTGTAGTTGGAGGTTGTGTCACGATAGAAAAATTTAACAGTTCGTCTTTGAGTCGTACTTTGGCCGCTTGTGAACCAAGAGACACTGATGTAAATTGTTCATGGAATGAAATTTTGCCAATACGAAGTGCTTCACGAAGTAATAATGTGTACTCTTCTTTTCGTGCATGTGTTGTGAGAAGTCCAATGCTTCCACCTTGGCCTTCGCTTAATGCAATCCATTTTTTCACCCCAGCTTCTCCTAATGCGTGTAAAAGGTGTTGGCTTTCGAATGCGAGGTTGCTCTCCAGTATCATAACAGCTGTAGTGCTACCAAGCAACGGTAGTGACCGAACAGCATTAATGTGATTCACAAGGAGCTCGTGTGTCCGACGCACTTCTGTAGAAAAGACACACGTTATTTATTGAGCGCTAAGAAAAGCTATACACACACGACACTCACATGCTATATAAGTTTGAATAGGCACTCGCCTCTCGTTATGAGCGCATCGACTGAAAGAACCTGTGATTCAATACAACAAGATAAATCAAAAATGGTACAAGAAAAGAATTCTCATCTATATAATATATTGTTTGGTACTCCACTATCTTATAGAACGCAAGTGGATGATCAAGTGGATGCTACAATACTTCAACTCGATGAAGCTCTACAAGGAATGTTAGACGTAATAGAGAGAGAACTTGGACCAAGTGACGCTGCCACACAAGCTATGGCCGAGTGGGAAAGGGTGATTGACCTCCCGGGCACATCATATGCAAACGTTGCGGCAAAACGAGCTGCGTTCATGTTTTCCTTATGGCAAGAAAAGGATGTTCGAAACCACTACATTAACAAATCCAGCAAAGATGCAGAGTTAGTTGACTTACTTGGTAATCGAATACTACCATTAGTAATGCCTCGCTTCATTGCTAATCTGGCTCAAATGCCAGAATCGTTAGTAATGATGACAAGTATACTAACGGATATGTGGGATCCGCAAGATTTGGGAGCAGCGTTACCTGAATCGCACCCGTAGACAACACGATTATGGTACAAATAGAAAATGCACTCGGACCTCCGCCAGAAGGATCAACAGCGCAGAATATGTGATTTACGTTAACGCCATTGTCTCGAAAATTGTAAACCAGTGGTGTTGGTTGCCGCTTGAAAAACGCTTCAGTGTCGTCGTTTCTGTAGGCCTTCTCCGATCCATCTGCGGAGATTCCCATTTGTTCACGAAGTAACATGGCTGGATCATCCGATAATAGATTTCGCACGCACTCCACCTTTTTGGAGCTCAACCATCGAGGGAGTGTACTAAGCTTGTGTTTACAAAGCTCAGGGTGCTCTGTCTTTAAACAATCATCTGCCAAGCAAACATGAGTATTAGAGATTCAACCACAATAAAAACACTCAAAACGTGCACATTAAATATTACCGCAAACAAGCGTGATTGAGATCGTCTTGAATATCTTGCGTCCTTGCTCGTCTGCAAGGTCCATCATTCTTGTGTAATGATTCCCCCCATCAAGAAGAGTACTGATGCAAAGGAGAACGGAACTCGCCATGCTTAAAAGTGGAACCACCACTTCACTCACGAGTCCTTGATCGCAATATGCCTGTATAATTAAAAAGCTAAAGTGGTTTTTGTAAAACATTGATACGTGCAACACATACGAATCGGGAGGTTGTTACTCACCGCTTCCTCGAGAATTATAACCTCCCTGCGAACAGGGTGCGTGGCAATGTGCGGTCATCAACACCTGTACTTTTGGTTTTTGCGTGAGTTGCAGGCGGGTACCACACACCCGGAAACGCCCTTGAGACTCTGTTGTCGACATCACCAACAAGCGAGAGGGGGGGCGCAAGAAATGTGAGAAGGAATGGATTTGGCTGGGTTGAAAGAAAACTAATTCCCCGGTGCTTCCCTTTTCCTAATGTGTGTGTATAATAAATATGTGTAATATGTGGGTAGAAAATGCAACAAACTGGTATATAACAATAACACACAAATATCCATATTTAGCGCATGCCTACATAATACAAGTAATTGATGTAACTGTAAAAAGCAAGACGCGGGACAACAATAAATAGCACGTTAATGCTTCCAAATCTTGCAGCCCTCAATCTGAATGAACTGACTACAGATGGCGTTAAACGAAAGTGTCCAGAGCCAGATCCATTCAAATTTGGAGATGTGTGTGCCATTTGCCAAGGAAAGTTGAAAGATCGTAGGTGTCTTACAGATAAGGTATTAGATGGGTCGCTTGGTTGCAAAGAGTTGTTTACGCTTTCGTGTGAGCACACGTTTCACACAGCGTGCATCTTCCATTATGTTGTAACAACCAAGAGGGATAAATGTCCAACATGCAACAAATTGATCTCAGCATGTGATCGACATCGACTTCGTTCGAAAATGAACAATCGTCCAGGATCGCCTACCAGTGCATGCGATGGGGAAGAAGGCGAAGAAGGAGAAGAAGGAGAGGGAGAAGAAGAGGGAGAAGAAGAAGAGGGAGAAGAGGGAGAAGAGGGAGAAGAAGAGGGAGAAGAAGAGGGAGAAGAAGAGGGAGAAGAAGAGGGAG
>MDSV01213006.1_pt1 | contig 19072 bp, 20 predicted proteins | sample 810851 | NCBI WGS metagenome assembly MDSV01 (sample SAMN05326640, study PRJNA326480) | marine metagenome | isolation source: seawater | place: Atlantic Ocean: North East | collected 2012 | reverse complement strand
GTTTCTACTACTTTAAAAACATCTTCTTGTTCAACAAAAGACATTTCAATATCAAGTTGATAAAATTCACCTGGACTTCTATCAGCTCTTGCATCTTCATCTCTAAAACATGGTGCTATTTGAAAATACTTGTCAAAACCAGACATCATTACTAGTTGTTTAAATTGCTGTGGCGCTTGGGGTAAAGCATAAAATTTTCCTGGATTTAATCTACTAGGAACTAAAAAATCTCTAGCACCCTCTGGGCTTGATGATGTGAGTATTGGAGTTTGAAACTCTAAAAAGCCTTTTTTTTGCATTTCAGATCTTATAAAAGAAATAACTTTTGATCTTAATATAATATTTGAATGAATTTTTTTTCTTCTTAAATCTAAAAATCTATATTTTAGTCTTATTTCTTCAGAATAGTCTTCATCTAAAAATATTGGCAGAGGTAGTTCTTTTGTTTTGCCTAAAATTTCAAAAGATTTTATTGAAACCTCTATTTCACCAGTTAAAAGATCAGAGTTAATAGTATCTGTGGTTCTTTTTATTACTGTACCGTCTATTTTAATTACAGTCTCTAACTGTAATTTTTCAATACTTGAGAAGAATTGATTTTTATTATCTATTACACACTGCGTGAAACCATAGTTATCTCTTAAATCAATAAATAATAAATTTCCATGGTTCCTTTTTTTGTGGATCCATCCACTTAAAGTTACGCTTATGTTTTTATCTTTTGTAGATAACTCACCGCATGTATGTGTTCTATATTTGCTCAATTTACCCTACAATAATTCTTTTATTGTTTTTATATTTATTGGTTTTTTTTTTTTTAAACTTAATTCATCAATTTTATATATAAATTCAAGGATTTTACTATAGGATCTATCAATTCTTTTAACAATAAAATCAATAATTTTTTTATCAATTGTTATTTGTTTGTCAGAAAAATTTTTTAATATAAGAGCAAACATCAAATCATCATCTGGTTTTTGTATTTTTGCAAATAAACAATTCTTAGATCTTGAAATTAGATCTTTTAATTTAAAATTAATTTCATTAATAGGAACTTCCGAATTTATTAACAAATATTTATTATCCTGATCTATTAAATTAAAAAGTGAGTATAATAAATTTTCATCACCTTCATTTCTAAAATTATCAATTACAATATTTTGATGTAATTTAATTTCTTTTAATAAATCTGTATTAATTTCTGTTTCATTTAGCTTAATCGCTTTATTTTTTTTAATAAAAATATTACATAAATGTGATTTACCAGAATATTTTTCACCACAAATATTAACAATATTTTTTTCCCACTTTGGCCAATTTTCAATAAGTTTAAATGCAAAATAGTTGCTCTCACTTACATAAAAATCGTCATAATTAAAATTTTGTTTTTGATTAAAACTAAATAATAATTGATTTAACTCATTCATTAATTATAAAAAACCTCCCAAATTTCTTTTGATTGATTAACCTTAAGACCATGTTTAATAAAATCAGACAAAAATTTATCAGGGGTTCCATTATAAGTTATTTTATAAATTATTTTTTTATTCGAAAACTGATCAATTTTAAATTTAGATACTAAATCGATTTTTTTTAAACTCTCTTCTAGGGCATTTATAGTATTATAATCTTTTGAATTAACACTAACGTTTATATTTAACTTAATAGATGTGTTTATGACATTTATTTTTTTCCATTGATCTTCATATGAAGTTTTTAATTTATTAATTGTTTTTTTTAAATTTTTTGCATCAGTCAATTTAAACTCATTTCTTAATAAATAAACTTCATTATTTATATTTATTCTTGAAAGTGCTTTGACCTTTTCTTCACTTTCAAATACCATTAAAATTATATAGTCAGATAGATCATATTTTGAAACTAATTCCTTGAAATCATAATTCTCAATACTATCAAGATTATTTTTTATAATAATAAGATCATCTAATTCTTCATTGGGTAAAATATAATTTATTAAATGATATTTTTGATTTACTTTATTCCATTCAATAAAAAATTTGTTTTCGCTAAATAAAGATACATTTTTTTTATCAGCACTAATATTAACTGGTAGAAATAGTATTTTTTTATTAATTGGAATTGATGAAAATATATTTTTAACTTCTAAAAAACTCAAAAATTTTTTTTTTTCAAATGATACGTTTAAAATTGCTGAATAGTTATTGTTAACAAAATTTTCTTCAATTATCTCAAACGACTCAACTAATTTTTTAACATTATTAATTTTTATATTATCTAATTTTTTTAAACTTTGTGAGTCGATTGTTTTATTTAACAATTCACTAAATGCTGTTAAAAAAGCTTTATCTATTACCTCTAATTTGTCAAAATTAATATCATAAGGTTCGGTTATTGCGATATTATTGATTTTATAATTATTTGTGTAAGCAAAATTTGTGGAAAACTGTATTAAATTTAAAACTAAAATTAAAAAACAATTGTATAAGTATTTTTTATAATTTTTAAAAATATTCATTTAATTTATGGGTAAAAAACTAACATATATAGAAAGTGGAGTTAATATAGGTGCTGCGGACAAATTTGTAAAATTTATATCTAAAAAAACCAAAAAAAATAACAAAAAAAATATAGGCGCTTTTGCTTCCTTAACAGAAATACCAAAGAAATTTAAAAATCCATTAATTGTTACAAGCACAGATGGTGTTGGTACAAAGATTGAAATTGCTAATGAATTAAATAAGTTCGATACAATTGGAATTGATTTGGTTGCAATGTGTGTAAATGACATAATTGTAAAAGGTGCTGAACCTTTGCTATTTTTAGATTATATATCAATTAATAAAATTAATCAGAAAAAATTAAAATCACTAATTAAAGGAATTTTAAAAGGCTGTAAAATAGCAAATTGTCAATTAGTAGGAGGTGAAACGGCTGAAATGCCAGGTACGTACTCAGACGGCAAGTTTGATATAGCTGGTTTCACTATTGGATTAGTTAACAAAAATAAATTAATTGGAAAAAATATTAAAAAAAATGATGTGGTTTTAGGAATCCCATCTAGCGGATTACATTCAAACGGTTATTCACTGGTAAGATTTATTTTAAAAAAAAAAAAATTGAAAATTAATAATCATTTAGTTTTGAAAAAAAATATACTTAAGCCAACAAAAATTTATGTTAAAGAAATTTTAAATCTAAATAAAAAAAATTTAATTAATTCCTGCGCAAATATTACAGGAGGAGGATTGGCAGATAATATTAAAAGGGTAATTCCAAACGGATTATGCGCTAAAATCGATTTAGATAAAATTAAAGTACCAAAAATATTTAAATTTTTTAAAAGCAAAGGTGTTTCAGACGATCAAATGTTAAAAACATTTAATTGTGGAATTGGATTTTGTATTATTGTTGATAAAAAAAATTTAAATTTAGTTAAAAAAGAGTTTTCTAAAAAATTTACACCTTACTATATAGGCAGAATTATAGAGTCAAAGAATAAAGTATTACTAAATGGAAAAATTAATTGGTAAAAAAAAAATAAGTATTGCAGTTTTCATATCGGGTCGTGGAAGCAACTTAAAATCTATTATAAATTTTACAAAAAGAAAATCAAATTTTAAAGTTCGTTGCGTGGTAAGTGACAATAGATCTGCAAAAGGACTGGAGTTGGCTAAGAAAGAAAAAATTAAATACTTAGTTGTTAATTTTAAAAAATATAATCAGGCTGAAAACAGAGTGCTAAAGTTTTTACAAAACAAAAATGTTCAAATAATTGCATTGGCAGGATTTATGAAGATTTTATCTAAGTTGTTTATTAAAAGATTTCACGGAATTATTCTTAATATTCATCCTTCCTTACTACCTAAGTATAAAGGCCTTAATACACATAAAAGGGTTCTAGAAAATAAAGAAAGGTATTCAGGTTGTACAGTTCATTTGGTAAATGAAAAATTAGATTCTGGAAAGATATTAATACAAAAAAAAGTTAAAATATCAAATAATGATACAAGCAAATCTCTTTCTAAAAAGGTACTTAAAGCAGAGCACTTAATCTATCCAAAAACTATTGAAAGAATTTGTCTTAATCTCTAAAGAAAAAATCTATTTCAATTTTAGCATTCTCAAGACTATCAGATCCATGAACTGAATTTTTATCAATAGAAATTCCGTATTTAGCTCTAATTGTCCCTTGTTCCGCTTCTTTAGGGTTTGTTGCTCCCATTAGCTCTCTATTGGCTAATACAGCATTTTCTTTTTCAAGAACCATTACTATAATTGGGCCGGATGAAAGATAATCACAAAGCTCATTATAAAATGGTTTTGTCTCATGAACTTTGTAAAATTTTTCTGCTTCAGATTTCTCTATCTGAATTTTTTTATCTTTTAAAATTGAAAAACCTTTGTTTTTAAAAATTTCTTTTATTTCGTTTTCTAAATTTCTTTCTACTGCATCTGGTTTTATTATCGATAATGTTTGTTCTATATTACTCATAATTGTCCTCTATTAATTTATTTAATAGTCTAACTCCAAAACCTGTCGCTCCACCTGAATTTAAAGCACCTCCGTATTTCGAAAAAGCCATACCAGCTATATCTAAATGAGCCCAAGGAGTTTTGTTTATAATAAATCTTTGTAAAAATTGTGCAGCTGTAATTGATCCAGCTCCTCCTACATAATTTATATTCTGCATGTCTGCGTTTTTCGAATTTATTAGTTTATCAAAATTTTTATCTAAAGGCATTCTCCAAACTTTTTCTTCAACATCTTTACCTGCGCTAGTTATATCTTTAGATAATTTATCGTCATTTGAAAATAATCCTGCATATTCCGAACCTAGCGATACAATAATCGCACCAGTTAAAGTTGCTAAATCAACCATAAATTTGGGTTTAAATTTTTTTTCAGTAAATGTTAAAGCATCGGCTAGAACCAATCTTCCTTCTGCGTCTGTATTGAGCACTTCTATCGTTTTACCACTATAGGATTTAACTATATCTCCTGGTCTTTGAGCGTTGCCACCTGGCATGTTTTCTACAAGACCTACAACACCAACGGCATTAACTTTTGCTTTTCTTAGCGCTAGACATTGCATTAGTCCAACTACGACTGCTGAACCAGCCATATCATAAGTCATATCTTCCATAAATTTAGCAGGCTTAAGAGAAATACCTCCTGTATCAAAACAAACACCTTTTCCAATAAATGCCAAAGGTTTAGAATTATTTTTTGCACCATTCCATTCCATTGTAACTAAATAAGATCCTCTGATACTTCCCTGCCCAACACCAAGTAAGGCATTCATTCCAAGTTTTTTTAATTTTTTATTGTCATAAATATTTATTTTTAAACCATATTTTTTAAGTAATTTTAATCTTTTAGCATATTCATCAGGATGTAAAATATTTCCTGGTTCTGATACCAAATCTCTAGTAAATTTAACTCCTTCGTATACAGAGTCTAATTTGCGCATAATAGATATATCTTTGCTGTTTTCTTTACTTATCAAATTAATAGAAATTTTTTTACTTGTTTTTTTCGATTTATATTTTTCAAATGTATAAGACTTTAATTTTATACCGTGGGCTAGAAACTCAATTAAATTAGAATTTTGAAATTTAATATTATTATTTAATATTGTTATTTTTTCCAAATTATTTTTATTTATTAATATAAATAACTCTGCTCCTAGATTTTCAGTTTTTACTTCAGAAAGCTTATCATCTAAAAAAGCTATAATTATCTCTAAACTATCATTTAGGCTGAATAGTAAAAATTTATCATCTTTTTTTTTATTTTTAATTTTTTTTTGAATAAAAGATTTTTCTTGAAAGTTAAAATATTTACTTAATCCATCTATATTACCTTTAGGGTCTGAAAATAATAGATTTACTTGATCTTTGAATGTTCTGCTACTTGCTGGACGATTTCTGTTAAATAAAATTTTCATGATTATATATACTTAAAGTTGAATTTTATATATGTTCATTTTATAAATATTTCAATGGAAAGATTAGTTTTTTATAAATTTTTTAAGGATTTTACAAACTTTTTTTTGTCAATAATATTGAGTATTGCTGTAATTGTCTGGGTTATTCAGGCGGTAAATTATTTAGATTTAGTTGCAGAAGATGGGCACGGATTTAAAATATATTTTCTATATACCTTATATACACTACCTAAAATCATTTCTCGGATCTTACCTTTTATTTTTTTTATATCTATTTTCTTCTTACTAATTAACACAGAAGAAAAAAATGAACTTCAAATTTTTTGGCTTAATGGAATAAAGAAAATTGATTTTATAAAATTTATATCTAAGTTTTCTTTGTTTTACTTATTAGTTTTGTCTCTATTAAACACAGTGATTGTTCCATATTTTCAAGATTCTGCTAGATCATTTATAAGATCATCAGACCTAGATTACTTTACAAGTCTAATTAATGAAAAAAAATTTAATGATACTGTGTCAGATCTTACAATATATGTTAATGAAATTAGTGAAGATGGAAAGTATAAAAATATTTACCTTAAAGATAAAGTTGATGAATTTAGTTCACAAATTATTTTTGCTAAAAGCGGAGAAATTAAAAAAATTAATAATGCAAATATATTATCCTTAAATGATGGAAAAATAATGAATCAGACAATAGCAAGATACAAATTACTAAATATTTATTTTAAAGCTGATAATAATTTTGAGTTCACAACAAAAAGTGGTAAAATTTTAGATGCTATAAATAATCATGATTTTGAATACGCTCAAAAAAAATTTAATGAAAATAAAAATAGAAACACCTTAGTTGTCTCAGATATAAGCGATCTAGAATTTCCTGATAATAACAAAGATAGTTTTTCAAATATTCAGAGTATAGATAGTTATTATAATTACAAGATATCAAAAATCAGTAATTTTAGAGACAGTAAACTCAATATAATAAATTTTAAAAATACCGAATTTAACTTATCTAAATATAAAACAACAACTATCACATCACCAAAAATTCAAGAATATAGTACTGACGTACTAATTAAATGTTATTTATCATTAAAAAAAAATCCTAGTAAGGAATTTACTATTTTAAATAAATACATTTGTAGAAACGAAATTTTTAAAGAAATTAAACAAGAAATCTTGAAAAGATTTATAACACCTCTTTATATACCCATACTCGCTTTGATTTCCTGCTTACTTTTATTAAAGTCCAAAGATCAACCAGGATTTTTAAAACAAAAATTTATTGTATTCTTTATTTCATTATCTGTAATAATTTTTTCTGAAATTATTACAAGATACGCTGGATTGAATATTATATCTGGTATAGTTTTTTCAATAATGCCAGTTATTATTGGTCTTACTATTTACATTTACTTAAATTCTCAATTAAACAAAAATGTTTATTAAAACTTACCAAAATTTGATTTTACAAAAGTTTTTAATTACTTTTTTAAAAATATCTGGAATCTTTTTTTCTCTAGTATTTGTAATTGGAATTTTTGAAGAAATAAATTTTTTTAAAGATACAGAGGAAGGTATTTTTATATCAATTATTTTAACTTTTTTAAATTCACCATCTATTTTCTATGAATTGTTACCTTTTATATTTTTAATATCAACTCAGTTTTTTTTTCTTGATATTATAGACAAAAATGAACTACTTACATTTAAGCATTCTGGAGTAAAAAATACTAATATTGTTTATTTTCTTTCTGTAGTATCTTTAGTATTGGGATTATTAATTATTTTAATTTTTTATAATATTTCTTCCCAACTAAAGCGTAATTATTTAGAAATAAAAAACTCCTATTCTAAAGATAAACAATACTTAGCAGTTATAACTGAAAACGGTTTATGGATGAGAGATCAAATTGATGGAAAAATAAATATAATAAATTCTGAAAAAATTAATGGCTACTTTTTAAATAACACAAGTATTACTCAATATGATGATGAATTTAATTTTATACAAAATATTTACTCCCAAAAGATTGATATAAGGCAAAATAAATGGATAATAGAAGATGCTTTAATTACATATGATAAAAATTTAGAGAGCAATCAAGTAGGTTTGGTATTCTACTCAAATTTTAATTTAGAAAGAATAAATAGTTTGTTTGAGAACTTGGGATCAATGACAATATGGGAATTAAATAGATTGGATGAGGAGTATAAAAAGTTAGGATATTCAATAGATGAAATAGATTCACATAAACTAAAAATTATGAGCTTCCCTATTTATCTTATAATTATGACAATGTTATCGTCAATTCTTATGCTTAATATCAAATACAATAAATCAAGGATTTATAATTTAATAATTGGTATAATGTTGTCAGCAATAATTTACTATATAAACTATTTTATAAATTTACTTGGCAGTAATGGAAATCTTCCAGTAAATCTTTCTATTCTGTTTCCATATTTAATACTAGGAATGTTTTGTTTTATAGGAATGATAAAGATAAATGAAAAATAAATTTTTAATATTTTTTTTTATAGCTACCTTACTTAATTTTAATCAAGTCAAATCTGAAGAAATTGAAATTACTAGTAAGACAGTGACTTTTGAAAATGATGGAAAAAAAATCATAGGTGACAAAGATGTTGTTATTAAAACCAACGAAGGTTTAATAATCAATGCTGACTATGCGGTTTATGAAAAAAATAAAAATTTTATTAAAGCTGATGGTAATGTTATAATCAAAGATTTACAAAAGGAAATAATTATAAAATCTGATTTTATAGAATACTTTGGAAATAAAAGAATTGTAATTTCAAAAGGATTAACTACTGCCGAAATTAAAAATAACTTTTTTGTTAAATCTAAAAATATAACTTATAAAATAGATAAACAAATAATTTCCTCTAGAGAAAAAACTGAAATTGATTATGGTTATAAAAATTTTATAAATATTGAAAATTTAATTTATAAAATAAATGAAAATTTAATTGCAGGAGAAAATTTAGAATATTTTGATATTGGTGATAATAAGTATTCTATAAAAAAAGGTATGTACGACATTGAGAAAAGGGTTCTTTTAGGAAAAGATGTTAGAGGATCATTCTCAAACAAGATATTTGGAAATGAAGAAAATGAACCAAGGATTTCTGGTGTCAAAATTTATAGTGATAAACAAAATACAATTATAAATAAAGGTATTTTTACAACCTGTAAAAAAAGAGATGGGTGTCCGCCATGGACAATTAAAGCAGAGGAAGTACGACATGATAAATCCAAAAAAACTATTAATTACAAAAATTCATGGTTATCTATATATGATGTACCTGTATTATATTTTCCTAAATTCTTTCATCCAGACCCAACTGTAAAAAGACAATCAGGATTTTTAGCCCCTAGAATAGTAAATTCAAACACATTTGGGGCATCAGTTTATCTTCCATATTTTAAAGCAATAGATATTGATAAAGATATTACTTTTAAACCAAAGTTTTATGAGGGGAAAAAATTCATATTACAAAACGAGTATAGACAAGTTACTAAAAATTCAGAAAGTATTGTGGATTTTAGCTACGGTAAAAGTGACATAAACCAAAAAAGCGATAACAAAGAAACAAAAAGCCATCTATTCTTTAACTCACTTATAGATCTGGGTTTTCAAGATTTTGAAAGCTCGGATTTGAAATTTCAAATTCAAAGATCCTCAGACGAAAGCTATCTAAAAGCTTATAATATAGAATCGCCTATAATTGAATACAATTCAACTTTAAATAATTTTATTGAATTTACAGGCAATAAAGAAAGATCAAATTTAAGTTTAAGAGCATCAATCTATGAAGATAAAACAGAAACCAAAGGAAGTGACAAATACGAGTATGTTTTGCCATCTTATAATTATATAAATTATTTTGATGATATTTTTTTAAAGGATTTTAATTTAACATTTAGATCAAACGGTTTCCAAAGAAAATATGATACGAACTCATATGAAGGAAAATTAGTGAACAATTTTACTTTAAATAAGGATATTTATTCTGGTTATGGGTTCAAAAATGAATTTTTAACAATTTTTAAAAATGTTAATACTCAAAATAGTGTTGGATCACAAGATCAGGAAAAAATAAAAATTTTAAGTGAATTTTTATATAAAAGCTCCTTGCCTTTGAAAAAAACAACTAAAGATTTCAAGTCTGTTTTGATTCCTTCATTATCACTTAGGTACAGCCCAAATAAAACAGAAAATTTAATTAATGAGGATATAACTGTAGATATTGATAATCTTTTTTCGATTGATAGGCTTGGAAACAGCGATATTGTTGAAGAAGATAAATCCTTAACAATAGGAAATGAATTTAAATTATTTAATATAAATGATAGAGAAATTTTTACTTTAAATTTAGCAACAAATCTTCGAGATAATTATGCTGAAGATTTGCCAATAAAGTCAACTTTAAACCAAAAATCATCTGATTTATTTGGTAAAGCTACAATTAACTTAACTGACGAATTTAATTTAAATTACAAATTTTCTCTTGATAATGATTATAAAACAACTAATCACAATTTTTTTGAAGCAACTTATAGTGTAAATAACTTTGTTACTAGTTTTGAGTTTTTAGAAGAAAGTGAAATAAGAGGAGGAACCAGCTACTTTTCAAATGAGACTGAATTAAAATTTGATGATTCAAACTCATTAATATTTAAAACTAGAGAGAACAAGCAAAAAGATCTAACAGAGTTTTATGACTTAATTTATCAATACAAAAATGATTGTTTAACAGCTGCTTTGGAGTATAAAAAGGAATATTATAGTGATCAAGACCTGAAGCCAAATGAATCATTATTCTTTACGATCACAATAGTTCCATTCCAGGATTTTCAAACACAAAACCTAACTGATTAAAAATGAATTTAAGAAAAAAAATATTTGTAATTTTGTTTATAATTTTTTATAGCAATTTTCTAATTGCTAGTGAAATTAAAATAGAAAGGATTGTGGGAAATGAAATAATAACCAATTTAGATGTAGAAAAACAATATAAATTACTAACTTCACTTAACAAAGATCTTGTAAATGTTGAAAAATCTAAAATTTATAATTTTGCTCTAAGCTCATTAATTGATGAAAAAATTAAATTAATAGAATTAAAGAAATATTTTGACTTAGAGAAAAAAGAGAACGATTTTTTAAAAAGAAGTTTTGTCAACTTTTATAATAAATATAATTTTCAAAATGAGGAAGATTTCTTAAACTTTTTATCTTTGAACAATCTTGATATAAAAACTATTAAAACTAAAATTAAAATTGAATCACTCTGGAATACTTTAATTTTTGACAAATTTAGTAATCAGGTAGAAATAAATTATCAAGAGATTGATAAACAGTTAATGACAATTTCTTTAAATTCTAAGATTAATGAATACAATATATCTGAAATCCTTTTTACAGCACAAGATCAAGATGAATTTAAACTCAAAAAAGATAAAATTTACAATAGTATTAAATCAGATGGGTTTGATAATACTGCGATACTTTACAATGAAAATAGTTTGAATAAATCAGGAAAAATTGGGTGGATTACCGAAAATAAAATTGGAGCAAATATAAATAAACAACTTAAAAATATAGATATTGGGAATGTAACTAATCCTTTAAGAGTTTCTAATGGATTCTTGATATTAAAATTAAACAATACTAGAATAGTCGATAGAGAATTAGATTTAGATAAGGAAAAAAATCAACTTATATCTATAGAAAAAAATAAACAACTTAATCAATTTTCAACTATTTACTTTAATAAAATATCTAAAAATGCAAGTATTAAAAAACTCTAAACCAATTATAGTAGTATCTGGTGAGCCCTATAGTGTCTTTAACGAAATTCTTTGTAAGGCCTTAAGTTTTAAAAAAATTAAAAAATTATCAAATCCTATTATCTTAATTGGATCTAAAAAACTTTTGATAAAACAAATAAAGAATTTAAAAATTAAACCTAAGATTAATAATATTAATTTAAATAATTTAGAAAATGAAATAATTAAAAAAAATCTTATTAATATTATCGATGTAAACTTTAAATTTAGTAAAGCCTTTAATGAAATTTCAGATAAATCGACAAATTATATTAAAGAGTGTTTCAAAATTGCACTTTATATAAAATCAAATTTTAAAAATTCTGGAATCGTAAATGGCCCAATTTCAAAATCACATTTTAAAATTAAAAATTTTATAGGTATTACCGAATATTTAGCCTTATTAAGTAATAACAAATCAAAAGAGGTAATGCTAATTTACAATAATAAACTAGCAGTGAGTCCGATTTCTACTCATATTCCTCTTAAATATGTTAGCAAGTCATTGTCTAAAGATAAGATTGTATATAATGTACAGACAATATCTAAGTTTTATAAAAATAAACTAAATAAAAAAAAAATTAAATTTGGTATAACTGGTCTAAATCCTCACTGTGAGTCAAAAAATAATCCTAGTGAAGAAAAAAAAATAATCATACCGGCCATTAAAAATTTAAAAAGGAAAGGGATTGATATTAAGGGTCCAATAGCTGCTGATACGTTGTTTATGAAAAATATTAGGGATAATTATGATGTGATTATTGGGATGTATCATGATCAAGTTCTAACCCCCATGAAAACAATTTTTGAATTTAGCGCTATTAACATAACTCTCGGATTAGATTTTTTGAGAGTTTCTCCAGATCATGGTCCAAATAATAAAGACTTAGGTAAAAACATATCTAATCCAGAAAGTTTAATTCAATCTTTAATGTTTTTAGATAAGCTGAATGCAAAAAAAAATTAAAAAAAGTTTAGGTCAAAATTTTTTAATAGATGAAAATATCTTAAAATTAATTGCAAATTCAGTACAAATTACACATAATGATGTATTGTTAGAAATTGGCCCAGGAACAGGAAATCTCACAAAGCAACTAATCAAAACTAACTCAAAAAGAATTTATGTTGTTGAAAAAGATATAAATTTAATCGAACAGCTTAAAAAAAAATTTAATAATAAAATTGAAATTATTAATGAGGATATTTTAAATTTTGATGAAGATAAAGTTTCATTAAAAGATATGATAATTTTTGGAAATCTCCCTTATAATATATCTACTCAGATTTTGATTAAATTTATCTTTAGCAATTATTATAAAAAAAATATAAAAAATATGATTTTTATGTTTCAGAAAGAGGTTGCAGATAGAATCTTAGCTAAAGTTAATTCAAGAGAATATGGTAGGATCTCTGTAATAACACAATTATTTTTTAATGTTAAAAAATTAAAAGAAATAAATCCCGAAAGCTTTTATCCAAAACCGAAAATAAAGAGTACTTTATTAATCTTTTCTCCAAAAAAAAAAATTGATCTTTTTAAAAACTTGAAAAATTTAGAAACTGTAACTAAAATATTTTTTAATCAGAGAAGAAAAAAAATTAAAACTCCCTATAAACATTTGTTTAAAAAGACTGATACTAATCTAATTAAAAATATAAACCTTGATCTTAGACCTCAAAATTTATCTCCAGACGATTATATAAATATAACGATAGCCTATGAAAAATTAATTTATTAATTTTTCAACATGATCTTTAACTAAATCTTTATTTTCCTTTATATAGTTTCCTTGTCTGTATAAATCGATTTTATTTTTTATCTTTTCAAAACATTTTTCTAATTGGTCGTTAACGATAACATAATCATACTCGTTCCAATGAAGTACGTCTTTGCTAAAGTTTTTCATCCTTTTTTCAACAACATGTTTGTTGCCTTTTTCTCTATTTGACAATCTATCAATAAGTTCTTTTCTTGACGGGGGTAAAATAAAAAAGGATATTAATTTTTTGTCAATATTTTGTTTTCGGATTTGTTCGGCTCCTTGCCAATCTATATCAAAAATAACATCTTTGCCTTTTTTCAAATTAGAAATCACTTGGTCTTTAGAAGTTCCATAAAAATTTTCAAAAACTTCTGCGTACTCGATAAAATAATTTTGTTTAATTAAATTTTCAAATTCTATTTTATTTATAAAAAAATAATCTTTTTTATTTTCTTCATCTAGTCTGGGTTCTCTTGTGGTGTGAGAAACTGAGGTATGTAAGTTTAGTCTTTTAGATAATATTTTAACTAAAGTTGTTTTTCCTGCTCCCGAAGGTGATGATATAATTATCATCATCCCATGGGTTTTATTCGACATCAATTTTAATTCGCTTTACTCTCTATAAATTTAATTGCATCACCAACTGTTAAAATTTTTTCTGCTTCACTGTCGCTTATTTCTGATCCAAATTCTTCTTCAAAGGCCATTACAAGTTCAACGGTATCTAAACTATCTGCACCTAAATCGTCAATAAAACTTGCTTCATCTGTAACTTTGGCTTCATCAATTCCCAAATGATCCGCAACAATTTTTTTTACTTTTGATGAAATATCTTCTGACATATGTTTCCTTTATTTAATTATTTCTTAATAATTAATATGATAATTTTGTCAACTAAAATACATGCCACCATTAACATGTAGCGTTTCTCCAGTAATATAAGAAGCTGAGTCTGAAGACAAAAAAGCTACAGAATTGGCTACATCCTCACCTGTTCCTAGTTTCCCCATGGCTATTCTAGAAGTTAGGACAGCTTTAATCGACTCTATTATCTTGTCGGTCATATTTGATTGAATAAATCCTGGTGATACGCAATTTAAAGTGATATTTTTTTTTGCATATTCAATTGCCAAAGATTTTGTCATGCCAATAATGCCAGATTTCGATGCCGCATAGTTGGCCTGTCCGATATTTCCTGTATGACCGACAATTGAAGTTATATTGATTATTCTACCATATTTATTTTTTAACATTTTTTTAATTGAATATTTGCATAATAAAAATGTTGAACTTAGATTAATATCAATAACTCTTTGCCAATCTTCATCTTTCATTCTTAATGAAAGATTGTCTAAAGTTATTCCAGCGTTATTAACAAGTATATCTAAACCCGATAATTGTGAATTTGCGTTCTCAACAAATTCTTCAATTTTAGAATGTTGCGATATATCGAATTTTAAAACACTTATACTTGGAAATTCTTTTTTAAGTTCGTTTAATTTATCAGTTTTAGTCCCTGTTGCTAAAACTGTACCATCTAGAGACAAAAACTTTTTGACTAAAGCCTTTCCTATACCGCCTGTAGCACCTGTTATTAAAATTTTTTTATTTTTAAAATTAATCATTCAAGTTAAAATTTTTTAAATCTTCCATGTTATTTACTGAACTTACCAACACAGATCTATCAATTCTCTTAATAAGACCAGATAATACTTTTCCTGGCCCAATTTCAAGGATTTTTGTAATATTATTTTTAAGTAAATAAAGAACACTTTCTCTCCATCTTACAGGGTTTTCAATTTGTTTTATCAAAAGTTGTTTTATTTCAATTGGATCTTTGCATTCTTTTGCTGTTACGTTTGAAATTATTGGTCTGCGAGGACTTACTAATTCAATATTGTTTATTTCTTTTTCCATTTCATTTGTTGCTGATTGCATTAGTTTACAGTGAAATGGTGCACTTACAGGTAACTTAATATTTTTAATTGAATGTTTTTTTAAATCTACGCTTAAAAGATCTAAATCCTTATTATTTCCACTTATAACAAGTTGTCCATTTGAATTGTCGTTAGCTATAAAACATTCATATTTTTTTTTATTTTCTTCTAATAAACTTGCAATAGTTTTATCATCTGATCCAAGTACTGCAATCATGCCTCCAGTGTTTTCTGGTACCGCTGATTGCATAGCCATACCTCTCACTTTTAATAATTTGATTGTTTGATCAAATGCAATAGCGCCCCCACAAGCTAAAGCCGAATATTCTCCTAAAGAGTGACCTGCAAAATATTTAATATCATCTAAATTTATATTACTTTCTCTTTTAATCATTTCAAATATTGAATAGCTAACCAAAAATATAGCTGGTTGAGTATTTTGAGTTTGGTTAAGTTCATTAATAGGACCTTCTAATATTAACTTGCTTAATGATTGGCCCAAAACATCGTCTGCTTTATTAAATAAATCTTTTATATAATTATATTTATTATAAAGATTTGATGCCATTCCAACTGATTGAGAGCCTTGACCAGGAAAAACTACAGAAAACATATTTATTTTTAATATTTAACTATTGTATTTAAATTATTTAGATAGTATATCCTCTTTTTTTATTAAATATGAACCTATACGAACACACAATTATTGCTAGACAAGACGTATCTTCGTCTCAAATAACACAATTAAAAGATAAATACTCTAAATTAATAGAGAAAAATGAGGGAAAAATAGTAGCCTCTGAAAATTGGGGCTTAATTAATTTAAGTTACATAATTAAGAAAAATAAAAAAGGAAACTATATACACTTCAAGATCGAAGGAAATGGCAAAACAGTTAATGAGTTAGAGAAAATAGAAAAGCTAGATAAAAATCTTTTAAAATTTCTCACTATAAAGGTTAAAAAGTTTGATCTTGAAACAAAGTACTTTTCTGAAAGAGATAATTTAGAAAAAAATAATTATGAAAAAAAGAAACAATAGAAAAAGTAAACAAAGTAATTTTGCAAAATTAAGTATTTTTCAAAATAATAAATTTAAGTTTAAAAAATCATGCCCATTATCAATCAAGGGAGCGCCTAAGGTTGACTATAAAAATATTAAATTATTAAGAAAATATGTAACTGAAAATGGGAAAATAATCTCATCAAGAATATCAAATGTTAGTCAAAAAAAACAAAGAGAGTTATCCATTTCAATTAAAAGAGCGAGAAATTTAGCATTAATATAATGAAAGTGATATTGTTAGAAAATTTAAGAAAGATTGGAACAATAGGAGACATTATAGATGTCAAAAGAGGCTATGCTAGAAATTTTTTAATATCTAAAAAGAAAGCATTATTTGCTTCAAAATCTAACATTGAACAAGTAGAAAAAATTAAAAAAGATTTAAATAAAAAGGATTTAGATAAAAAAAAAGAGGCTAAAAATATATCTGATGAAATAAATAATAAAGAATTTGTCGTTAAAAAACTTTGTACAGAAACAAAAGAACTTTATGGATCAGTGAAGCCTACGGAAATAGCAAAATTAATAAAAGATATTTCAAAAGTTGAAGTTCATACTTCTCTTATACAACCTGTTAAAGAAATTAAATCAATTGGAAAATTCAAAGTTCTCATTAATTTACATTCTGATGTTCAATCATCGATAACAATTAAAGTTGTTCAAGAAGAAAGTAATTAATTATACAATTTTTTCCCCAGAATATATTAATACTTGTTTATATTGTTCTATTGTAATATTTTTTTTCAATGGTTCAAACTTTCAATATAGTAAAAAATCAAACTAACGAACTTCCAAATAATATTGAGGCAGAACAATCTATTATAGGGTCAATATTAGTTTCAAATGAAATTTTCGATGAAATTAATTTAATAATATCTAACAAAAATTTCTATGACCCTATGCATCAAAAGATTTTTTCAGCTATTGAAAAACTAATCTATGGAGGGATGTTGGCAAACCCTATCACTTTGAAAAATTACTTTGAAAATGAAAAAGATGAATTAAACATTCCTGAGTATTTGGTCAAAATTACAAAATTTTCTACATCTTCAAGACAAAGTATAGAGTATTCAAAACTAGTTTATGATTTATACGTAAAAAGAGAGCTGATAAAAATTTCAACCGATGTTATAGACAATGTGAAGCTAAACGATATGGATTTGAATGGACAAAAAATAATTGAAAATTCTGAGAAAGCTTTATTTGATCTAGCTGAGAAAGGATCCTTTAATTCCTCGTTAATAAAATTCGATGAAGCAATGAGACAAACTATTGAGATGGCTTCAAATGCATATAAAAATGATGAAGGAATTGTAGGTGTTCCAACAGGTTTGACTGATTTAGACGAAAGATTGGGAGGTCTTCATAAATCTGATTTGGTTATTATTGCTGGTAGACCTTCCATGGGTAAAACTGCCTTAGCAACAAATATTGCATTTTATGCAGCTAAAAAAATACAAGAAGGAGATAAAAAATCTTCTGTAGCTTTTTTTTCATTGGAAATGTCATCAGAGCAGCTGTCAACTAGAATTTTGGCTGAACAATCTCAAATTAAATCTAACGATATTAGAAGAGGTAAAATTTCTGAAGATCAATTTGATAAGTTTATTGAAACATCAAAAAATATTTCTGAACTTCCTTTGTATATTGATGAAACTCCAGCAATAAGTATTGCAGCATTAAGCAATAGAGCAAGAAGAATAAAGAGAAAGTATGGTTTAGATTTGATAGTCGTTGATTATATTCAGCTTATGAGAGCGGCAAATTTTAAAGACGGGAGGGTTCAAGAAATATCAGAAATTACTCAAGGTCTTAAGGCAATTGCAAAAGAATTATCTGTACCAGTTCTTGCACTATCTCAATTATCAAGGGCTGTTGAACAAAGAGATATTAAAAAACCACAACTCTCTGACTTGAGAGAATCTGGATCTATTGAACAAGATGCCGACGTGGTGATGTTTGTTTACAGGGAGGCGTATTATTTAGAAAAATTAGAACCAAGAGCAGCAACAGTTGAGCATGCCGAATGGCAAGCAAAAATGAATGAAGTAGCAAATTTAGCAGAGATTGTAATTGGAAAGCAGAGACATGGGCCAACAGGTAACATTATGCTTGAATTTGAGGCTATGTTTACAAGATTTAAAAACCTGCAAAATAGTTAAATTAAATATATAAGCTAATATATGATGTTAGCAAAAATATACCAAAAAAATTTAATTGAAAAACCTAAATCTATAATAACAATTTTAATTTTGTTATTATTATTTTTTGGTTATTTTTCAAAAAATTTCAAGCTTGATGCATCATCTGAGACCCTCCTAATTGAAGGCGATCCTGATTTAAAATATTTAAGAGAGATTAATGAAAGATATGGTGCAAAAGATTTTTTAGTTTTAACTTATACCCCCTATGAGACCATGACCTCTGAAAGTTCTATAAACAACCTTCTAAGTTTAAAATATAAGATACAAAGCTTAAATTGGGTACATAGCGTAATAACATTATTAGATATTC
>MDSV01234766.1_pt1 | contig 19075 bp, 17 predicted proteins | sample 810851 | NCBI WGS metagenome assembly MDSV01 (sample SAMN05326640, study PRJNA326480) | marine metagenome | isolation source: seawater | place: Atlantic Ocean: North East | collected 2012 | reverse complement strand
TTTTGGTTGTGATTCTTCATCACTTTCTAAAGATTTTAAAAATGAGTTTGAAGATATTCTAAACCTAAATAGAGGTGCTGGCTACTGGATATGGAAGCATGAAATAATTTCTTCTCTTCTCAACAGTATTAACGAAAATGACATGATAATTTATAGCGATGCAGGCTCTTCATTTAACTATTTTGCAAAAAAACGTTTTGAAGAATATATTGAAATGTTAAATGAATCAGATTTTGGAAATTTTAGACTTGAATGCGAGTCAATACATAAAGAAAAAGACTGGACTACAGGGGAATTGTTTGATTATTTTGAAATAGATCCTTTTTCAGAAATAGGAGCAAGTACACAGCTAGAGGCAACTCACATGATTTTCAAAAAAAATGACCATACTCTAAATTATTTTGAAAAATACAGACAGGTTTTAAAAGAAGATCCCTACCTTATTACTGATAAATATAACAGTAATAACCAGATTGATGGATTTAAAGAGAACAGGCACGATCAAAGTATATTTAGTTTACTCACTAAGAAATATGGTGGTGTTGTTATTGAAAATGAAACTGAATTTAAATCTTCGTTACAAGAGCAGTTTGGTGCTCCATTCCTTGCTGTAAGAAAGCATGGCCACGGTGTTAAAGATACTTTAAAATTTTTAACTAATTATAAAGGGATAAATGAACAGCCTGTTTATTTTAATTAACTAAATGATGAGAAAAGAAATTAATGTCCTGGGTTTAACAAGAGAATCTTCAAATACAATCTCTAATGATATAAAAAGAACAATAAAAGCTTTTGAAAGATTTAATATACAGAATTTCTATATTCTTGAATCTGATAGCACTGATAATACGCTTGATGAACTAAGAAGCTTTTCATCAAAATATTTTAATTTACAATTTAAATCTTACGGTAATTTGGCATTAGAAATTCCAAATAAAATTGAGAGATTGTGTTTCTTAAGAAATGAATTATTAAATTATTTAAAAACAAAAACCCCTACTGAATATATCGCTTTTATTGACCTAGACAACATAAACAATAAACTTACAAATAAGAGTATTGATTCTTGTTTTGTCAGAGATGATTGGAGTGGATGTTTTCCAAATCAACAAGTGGGATATTACGATATATTTGCTCTTCGATCTAAAAATTGGAATGAAGTAGATTGTTTTGCTGAAATTTATAAAGAAAATCTAAATACATATTTACATATCGAGGAGGATTATAAAATTGACAATTTATTTGAAAAACATGTTTTAAGAAAAATGAAAAAAATTAAACCAACCTCTGACTGGATAGAAGTTCAATCAGCATTCGGTGGTATTGGTATTTATAAATATGAGGACATAAAAGATAATTACTATGACTTGACCTTTTCAGACAGTGAGTATGGGTTTGAGTGTGAACATGTTAATTTCAATAAAAGAATAATAAATAATGGTGGAAAACTATACATAAACCCAAAATTTATTAATAGTAGATTCAATGAGCATAATAAAAGACTAAAAAAAAGATTGATTTATCTAGATAAAGTCAGAAAATTTATTTCTCAAAGAAATGAGCCATTTAATTTATGATTTTTACAAAATTTTATATACGTATTTTTAAAATATTAATAAATAAATTAAGCATAAATCGTGAAACTATTTACTTAGGAACAAATTACGGAGGTTGGTCATTAATAGACCAACCAAAATTAAAAAATAATATAATTATTTCTGCTGGTGTTGGTGAAGATATATCTTTTGATGTTGAAATGATAAACAAATATGATTTAAAAGTAATTTTTGTTGACCCAACACCAAGGGCACTTCAGCATCTCTCAATATTTAAAAATTCACTTGGAAATCCAAAAACAGGTTCTTATTTAAATGGTGGATTGCAACCTATAGAGGCTTATGATTTGGCAGGGATCACAGAAAGTAATTTTTTTATTGTAGATAAAGCACTTTTTAATACGAGTGGCAAAATAATAAAATTTTTTTCGCCCCCTAACAAAGAACATGTAAGTCATAGTATTTCAAATTGGCAAAATAATTTTAAAAAAGAAAGTGAGTATATTGAAGTACAGACAATTTCCTTATCAGATTTATTAAAAAAATATAATATTGACAATATATCCATGATAAAGCTTGATATTGAAGGAGCTGAAATAGAGGTTATAAATGACATGATTAAAAACAAAATATACCCAAACCAATTATTAGTTGAGTTTGATGAGTTACATAATAATTTGTTAAAAGGATACCTTAGAGCAACAAATATTTTTTTGAAGTTAATAAAAAATAACTACAAGTTAGTCAAAACCTCAAGATATCCAAACTTTCTCTTTATTAAAGATAGTTTTGTATGACCGACTATATTTGATCTTTCCTGAAAACAAATAAAATTGTACAAGAAAAGAGTTTCTTAAAACTATGATGGTAACTAACAATGTTCATAAATAATGTAAGTGCCAATGGAAACAATACTGAGGGAATTGGTTCTGTATTAAGTTATAAATTAATCTCTTATGCTGTGAGTACATGTTATGGATTAAAATTCGTTGATAATAAATTTCAAAATATTATTGGAGCAGAATTTATAGATCTAAGTGATGATGAATATATGGCTAAAATCAATGAATATTTTTCCTTTAAGTACAAAAACACTAAAAAACCCGAGTCAGTTGCATTTGATATCTTTTTTGATTATTCAAATAAAAAACTAATGTCAAAAAATAAGTTATTCTTTTTAACTAATAAAAGAAGATTTTTAGAGGAGAGATTTGCTTCAAATATAAAAAAAATTCAAAAGAAAAATATTTTAACTGAACTGTCAAATGATGTTCCTATTGATTCATCTGAAAAATATTTCAAAGAAGGGCTAAATATAACAATACATTTACGAACTGCTCTACCTGAAATTGATATTAGATTTGAACCATCAAGAGAATATTTTTATGGCTCATATTATCAATTAGATAAATTAAACAATTTCATTCATCAAGTGGAACATAGTGATAATTTAAACAAATTAAATTTTCATATCATTACTGCAAAAAAGAATAAAATGCTTGAAAAAGTTTATTGTATGTTTGATAAAAATAGTATATCAATTCATGAAGACTTAGATGTTTTTGACTCATTTTCCCTATTAGTACACTCAGATATAATGTTAGGCACAACAAGTAACTTAAGTTATACAGCACATTTACTTAGAGACAAAACTAATATTTTCCCAAAAAATACAAGTTTTGGTGGAAAAAGTTTCTATAAAAATGTAATTAGATTGGATCAAAATGGTTTTATTGAGAAATTGAATTTAGATACTAACTTTAGAGACTTAATTTAAAATTACTCAACTTTAAATATAATCATTTGTCCTAGATGGTTTGGGACAGCAAAATAATCTTTTTGCAGTTTTAGTTCATTTCCAAATTTTGTGACACCGTCTGTAAACCAACCTCCATAATCATCAAGAACAACTACTGCCCCTTTGACAGCATTTTGCATTATAAAGTCAAAACTTTCTTTAGCTGAGATGTAAGTATCAACATCAATATGAGCAAATGAAATCTTTTTAGTTAAATTTATATTTTTCATTGATTCAGGAAATATACCTTCTACTATTTGAAAATTTTGTAAAGTAATATTTTGAAGATTTATTACATCTTGTATGCTTGCATCACCATACTCATTATCTTTAAAAAAGGTGTCATTAATAGAACTATTTGCTACACCAGAAAATGTATCGCAAGCATAATAATCTATGTTGTTTTTTTTATTAAGAACTGAAACAAGTCCTGTTACACCCCCTTTCCAACAACCAACTTCAACAAAACTCGTGTCCTCTAATAAATATTTTTTAGATAAATCATAAATTGTATACAGTCTAGATTTTGGGTTTAATGTGTGTTCGGACACCGCTTCATAAGCTTTAGTAAACTCTAAATCTGTCCTCCAGGGTAAATAAAAATATTCAAATATTTCTAGTCCATAATCTTTCCTGTTCTCCTTGTATCGCAAATTAATTTGGAATGCTTTAAATAAAAGTGAGGTTAAAGCTTCAAGCCTTTTTCTCGCTTTTTTTACTTTATTGAGTTGAAACATAAATTTCTTTGTTTTTCAATTGTTATTTTTGTCTTAATAATAACTTTAGGCCTTCATCCATAATAAACTTTTTTTAGGGCTTTAATACATATATAAAATTAAAAAAATAACAAAAAAATTTAAATGGTAAAATTGATTATTAAGAAAATAAATCAAAATATGTTCCAAGAAATTAAAAATACATATCAAAGTTCTTCAAAAAATATTTCAATTATGAAATCTGACTTGATTGATGGCATTAATAGCTATGAAGATTTCATAGTGTATAAAAGTTCAAATGAAATTAAATTATTTGATAGAAAATGTGATCATGCTGGTGGCCGATTAATTTCGACAAACAAAAATAAGATTATTTGTCCAATGCATAAGTGGGAATTTGATCCTTCAACAAGCTCTTATAAAAATAACATAACTAAGCCACAAATTAAATTTCAAGAGACTGAAGAGTTAATAAAATTCAATATAGATGAAGATGAGCTTATCTTGCCAGAATATCATACGGAAAAGCATTTAGAAATTAAATTTCTTAACCATGCATGCTTAATATTTAAAGGTGATGATTTTAAATTTGCAATAGATCCATGGATTATTAATAGTGCGTTTGGAAATGGATGGTGGTTAAAATATAAATCTGCAGAAAATTCATTTGATGAACTAAATTCATGTGATTTTATTTTTATTAGCCACACTCATCCTGATCACCTCCATGAAGAGACCTTATTGAATTTAAGAAAGGATATGATTTTCTATACAACAGATTTTTCTTCAAAGTCCTCAGAAATACATTTAAAATCTATTGGTTTTAATAACGTGATACCCCTAAAGCATGATTTTGGTTATATTGATACTGATAAAGAATTCTACTTTTCACCATTGAAATCTGGGGACTTTAGAGACGATTCAGGAATTATATTAAAATATGGAAAGTTTTCAACATTAGTAAATGTTGATACTAATTTTATTAATTTTTTTAAGCTTCCAAAAAACTTAACTATGGTTGCAAGTTCCTTTGCTAGCGGTGCATCTGGTTTTCCTCTTTGTTTTGAAAACATTTCAGATGAGGAAAAGAAGAAAATAATTAATTTAAATAAAAATTCAGCAAAAAAATTAAATGAAAATTTAGTATCAAGAACACAAGCTAAATATTTTTTACCTTATGCAGGTTTTTTTGTTGAAAGTGCAGCACGTGATTCATTTATTAAAGAGCATAATTATAAAAACACTATTAATGATTATGACTATTTTGAAAGTAAGTATGATATGAAAATTTTAAATGTAGAAAGTTATCAAAATTATCACTTCAAAGGAGAGAGGCTTAAAAAAACAGGTGGGGCTAAGTTAGAAAAGAATAATGAAAACACCCCTGAAAAAACAATAGAACTTTTTAAACAAAACTATAGTAATTTTGATAAAGAATTTATTAATGAATATTTTGATTCTTCGGGCTTCAACAAAAACTTTAACTTAATAGTTGACCTTACAAATGATAATTTTGTACCTTCTAATCAAATTGGGGTTTTATTTAGTGAAATGGAAAAGCCAAAATTACTGTTTAATGAAAATTTAAAATTAGACAGTTTTGAAAATAATTACAATACACTTCATCTAAAAATCAGAGAAGAAGTTTTTTGGTATACGCTAAGAAATTTAATGCCTTGGGAAGATATATTAGTAGGGTTTCAAATGAGAGTTACTAGAGCGCCAAATATTCACAATACAGATTTCTGGTATTATTTTTCAAATGTTTATACAAAATATAATGCTTCTAAAATTGCAAAAGAGTGCACTGGTTGTGATTTACTGAAATATACACTGGTTAAATAATTTGTATTTAAATCATTTATTAATTTATCAAAATCTAAAAATTAAATAATTAAGATAGATACTGTAAAAAAGAGATGTTAAATTCATTTAGTTCACAGAAAAATTACTTTAAAAATAAATCTGTCGCCTTGGTTGGGCCATCTCCTCACTTAGAAGGAAGGTCTCTAGGCAAATTAATTGATAAATATGATATTGTTGTAAGGATTAATGAACTAGGTATTTCTAAAAAAAACTTCGAAGATTATGGAAAAATGTCTAATGTAGTATTTTTAACTTTAAATAGTGGATCTATAAGTATTTATAAAGAGATGATTGATAAATACGATTTATCTTCAATAGATATGTTGGTTCATCCCAGACACTTACAAAATAAGAATCCTTTTAAAGAGAACCAAATAAATGATGATGTCTTAGAACTATTTAAAAAACTGGAACTTGATTTAGATTTTTATCAGGTAGAATTTCCAAGCTTTATTGAAGTCTGTAAAAAATTTGATTGTTTTCCAAGCACTGGGTCTCTTGCTATATATCATTTATGTCATTTGGAAATAAAAGAACTCTTTGTATGTGGGTTTTCGTTTTACACAACAAAGTATAATTACAATAAATTAAAGTCTAGAGTTTGGTTAGAACATGGTCCTACAAACCAGAATATTATGAGATTCTCTGGGCATGAAACTTACAAAGAAGTTATCTGTATAAAAAAGTTTATAAAGAATACAAAAATTGAAAAGATTGATGGTGACAAACTATTTAGAAAAATCATACTATCTAATTCAAATATATATTTTTTAAGTAGGAGATTTTACATAAAATATATGAACCTTGACTATATGAAAAATTCAATAAAGCTTTTACTAAGATGGTTGGGAGTATCAAAGTTTATAAAGAAATGAAAAAACAAATAATTGAGCATAATAAAGCTGTTTTAGACGCTATTAAGCAGCTAGATGAATGTTCTGATAAATTCTTAATAATTACAAAAAATAAAAAAGTAGTAGGCACTTTAACAGATGGTGATATTCGTAGAGGTACAATCAGCGGAGTAGGCTTGACCTCAAATGTGCTTGATATATGTAATCAAAACTTTAAGTATGGCAAAAGTTCTAATTCAGAAATAAGCAATCAAAAATTGTTAAAGTCGATAGGTTCTTATTTTTTACCAATATTAAATGAAAAAATGGAATTAATTGATATATTGGTCGATAAAGTTGACTTTAAACTAAAAAAAGTTGATGCTCTAGCATTAATTCTTGCAGGTGGCTTAGGTAAAAGAATGGGATCGTTAACAATGAATACTCCTAAACCATTGCTAGAGATTGATGAAAAACCTTTAATTGGATACATACTTGAAAATTTATCTTTGAATGGGTTTACAGAAGTTGTGATATCAACTTACTATAAAGCGGAACAAATAATAAATAAAATTGGTGATGGCAAGAAATATGGACTTAATATTGAATATATAATTGAAGATGAACCTCTTGGTACGTTTGGGCCAGTGGCTTTAGTTAATAAACAATTCAATAACTTATTGTTAATAAATGGAGATGTTCTTACAAAATTGAAACTAAATAAAATAGTTGAGTACCATATTTCCAAAAAAAGCGATATTACTTTAGGTGTGATTCCATACTTTTTAAACGTCCCTTTTGGCGTACTAGATTTTGATGAAGATACTTTTGTTGAAATAATTGAAAAACCTGAATATAAGCATTTCGTTAATTCTGGAATTAATGTTTTTAGCAAAAAATCTATTGAGAAATTAAAAGACAATACTGTGAAAATGGACTTACCGGAATTTGTAAATTCCTATCAAAATAAAAAGTTGATATCAAAATTTGATATAAAAGATTACTGGATAGACGTTGGAACTCCAGAAAGTTTGAAAAAAGCTATGAATGAATGGTCTGATAATGCTGAATAAAAATGATCTTATAATAGTTGCTGCAAGAAAGGGTTCCAAAGGGCTTAGGAACAAGAATAAGCTTTTATTTGATGGTGAACCTATGTTTATAAGAACATTAAATCAAGCAACAAGATTAAGTAATAATATAATTTTTTCGTCTGATGATGAAGAAATGCTAAGTGAATCACTAAAAGTCAATAAAGATATAGTGAATATAAAAAGACCTAAAAATTTAGCTCTTAGTTCCTCACCAAAATTACCCGTATTAAGACATGCTGTAAATTATTACCTTAATCAGGGAAACGATATACCTGAAAATATTATTGATTTACAGGTAACCAGTCCTTTACGCCTAGATAGCGAGATAACCAAAGCTTATAATGTTTTTGTAAAACAAAATAACAAATTTAATAATTTGATTTCTATTTCAAAATCACTCTATCATCCGAGCTACAACTTGGTAAAGATAACTAAAAACTCAAAAGTAACTCTTTTGGATTTCAACAAAACTATAACTGGCAGAGAAATGCTTTTAAACAACTATCAAATAAATGGCTCAATATTTATTTGGAAATATAGTGAAATTCTAAAAAATGAAAATGGTTTGATTAGAAACAATACCTATGGGTTTGAAACAGACTCAATAACATCTCACGATATTGATTCAGAAATCGACTTTATTGTCGCTGAAGCAATTTATAATTCAAAACTTTACAAAAATTTTATTATATCTAGCTGATTCAAATTCAGTAGATTTAAGTATTTTTTCTATTTTTGAAGAAACATTGCCAAAATAATATGGATTTTCAATCTGATTACTGTAAATGTTTTCTTTATAATTTCTTAAGACATTATTAATTTCCTTGATAATTTGTTTAGGGTTGTTATTAATCATAGTTGTGTTTATACCACTTACTCTCCCGTTTTGTCTTTTTCCATATGATAAATTTGGACAATTAAAACTTACTGTTTCTTTTATGCCAGATGAAGAATTACCGAGAAAAATAACCTTTTTATTTGTAGTATTCTTTAAATTAAACAAACCGTGCAAGTCAGCACTCCCAAATGACTTATAAAGAGAAAAGTTATTAAATTTATTATTCCATTTTTTAAGTTGTTTAATTATCTCATCACTGCCAACATCGCTATTTGGGTAGCTAGCTAAAATTTTTAGATTATCTTTTTTATTAAGACTATTAAACACACTGTCAAATATATTAAATTTTTCTTTAACAACTTCAGTAGAAAATGGTTCAGGATGTAATGTAAATATGAGTACTATTTCTGTGCTGTACAAATCGTACTTATTTAAAATTTCATCTCTTTGCGAAAAGTCTTTATTGTAAATTTTATCATTTATCGGAAGACCTACTCGTTTTATTAGTTTTTTATTTTCGCCCATTTGTAAAAGTATATTTTTTGCTTGATTATTTGTGACTAAATGAAAATTTGCAAGCTTTGACATTGCATGTCTTACATTATCATCAAAGGTCGTTCCGTTAGTTATATCTCCTCCCTCTATGTGAAATGTAAAGACTCCGCTTTGAGAAGATGCTATCATAGCCGCAAAACTTTCGTACCTATCTCCATATATAATTAATGCGTCAACAGGGTATTTAGAAATAGATTCACTAATTTTAGTTACGGCTTTTCCTATAACAGAACCATTTGAGTATAAGTCTGAACTATTGCTAGGTATTGGAATTTTTATATACTTTATTTTTAGGCTCTCTAGTTCTTTATTTAAATTTTCAGTGTATTTTTTATCTAAATGACTACCGGATACATACAAAATTAAATCTATAAAGCTTGCTCGATTTAAATTTTCAATTATTGGTTTAAGAAGATAATATTCAGATCTAGATCCAGTAAAAATTCCTATCTTTTTCTTCTTCATTTGTGAACTATGCTATTTGGTCTTTTCTAAGCTGGGTGTCTTTAGGTATGTAAGTATTAGACTTTTTACCTAATAGATTCTCAAAATCTTTTGTTAACAACTCACCAGTTCCGGGCCTTTTAACCCAGATATTTTCTAAGCTAAACGTTTCACCCGGATCTATATCTTTTATTGAAACCACACTTGCATATGCAAAATCAATTACAACCTGCTCTTCAGGATGAATTCTTTTTTCACCTGATCTACCTGAAAATAACTCTTTTCCAAGAACGCTCAATTGCAGAAGTTCGTTCGGTTCTAGAGAAATAATATTATCGGGACCTTCCCAGTCTTTTGAAATAGTGAAGTGTTTTTCTATTAAATTAGCTCCTAGAGCTATTGCTCCAAGAGCCATGTGTATGCCTAATGAATGATCAGAAAGTCCTATATTAATGCCAGGAAAAATAGATTTATATTGTGTAATAACTCCAAGGTCCATTTTCTCAGGAGGTGTTGGATACATACTCACACAGTGAAGAATTGTTAAATCGCAACCACTAGATAAAATAATCTCAACTGATTTTTTTATGGATTCAATATCATTCATGCCTGTTGACAAAATCATTGGCTTTCCAAATTTCGATATATGTTCTATAAGTGGGTAACTATTACATTCCCCTGAACCAATTTTAAAAAATGGAATATCGAGTTCATTTAACCTGTCGGCACCTTCCCTACTAAAAGGTGTAGAAAAAAAAGTAATTCCTATCTCATCGCAGTATCCTTTTATCTCTTTTTCTTGTTCAAATGTAAGTGTTGCATCGCTAATAATGTCCCACAGAGGTCTATCACTATTCCCGGGTTTTATTGGAGTATTAAGCATCTCCATATCAGGAATATGCGTTTGAAACTTAATTGCATCAGCTCCATTTTTTTTTGCTTCGTCGATGAGTAGAAATGCTTTTTCCATATCTCCATTGTGATTTATACCAGCTTCAGCAACAATGTATAGAGAAGTTTTATTCATAAAGTGATTCTATCTAAAGATTTAACTAAAATATTACAAACGAAAATTATAAATGCTTTCATTTGTTAAATTTTATTTTTCTTATGTTGTTAAATTATAATTACTATTATTGATATGAATTTTAAAATTGGTTTAATCATACAAGGTCCGCTTGATGCACCAGGCATTAGAGGACCTTTTCTTAGAGATAAACCCCTTCTTAAAGATAAACCTAGAGTTACAAAAAATGAACAAGAATTATATACAGATTTTGATTGCACTAAAAACATTATAAATTTGGCTAATAGTGCAGATAAATATTTTGATGAGATTGTCTTATCAACTTGGCAGCATTCTAATTTAAAAATTTTAAAGAAAAATAAATCGATTTCAGAATTAATTGTAAATGATGAAAATGAATCACGTAATTATAAAAATATGTTTTTTTCATCAAAAGTTGCTTGTGATTATCTTGACACAAAAAACTTAGACTTCATAGTTCAAGTAAGGACAGACCTTTCAGTAAATTTAAAATTACTGTATGAAGAGTGTCAAAAGGCATGCTTAAAAAATACGATTTTAATAAGTAACAACATAAGAGATCGCAAAAGGTTTCTTGAGTTTGATGATTTAATTCTTGGAGGTATTTCTGATTTTTTTATAAAATGGATGAAAAATGTAACTTATATTGATTTTGGAAAACCTGGTGGAGTTCACGGATCTCACAGCTCTTTATTTATATCGTATCTTTGGACAAAATTCAATAGTAAATCTTATCTGCCAAAAATTCTATTTTTTCATAAGAATGTAATTAATAATTCAAATAAGATTTCGAATATTGCGATCAAAGAATGGGAAGGTTTTCATATACTAGACAAACATTTTTGGAAAGATAGCAAATTAAGGGGAGAACAATTAGATAGGCGTTATTATGATTTTGAACCAGCAAAGCCATATAAAACTTCTCATAAAATAAAATATAACTTTCGTGCTTTTTTTCGTTATTTAAAAAACAAATATATTAAAGGCACATTCTAATTTATCAGGTAAAAAAATAATTTAAAAGAATATACTTATTATTGATGTCAAAACTAAAACCTAATAATATCTATAAAAAATTAATTAATCTTAAACGTTAAAGATGACAGTACTTATTTCACATAGAGGAAACACATCTGGCATCAACAAAGAACTTGAAAATAGTCCAAAGTATATTGAAAGTGCAATCCATAATGGTTATGAAGTAGAAGTTGATATTTGGATGAAAGATAATGAATTCTTTTTAGGACATGATTCACCTAAGTACAAAATTGATAATGCTTGGATGATAAGTAACAAAAATAAGTTGTGGTTTCATTGCAAGAATTTAGATATTTTAAATTATTTTTCAGAACAAAAAGAAGATTATAAATTTTTTTGGCATCAGCAAGATGATTACACATTAACGAGTAACGGGTACATATGGACTTACCCTGAAAAGAGGGTTACTAAAAAATCAATAATTGTCTCTCTTGGTAAAGAAATAGTTGAACATGAAGTTTTTGGAATATGTTCAGATTTCGTAGATTTTTTAAAATGAAACAAAATAGTAAGAATGAATTAAAATTTATTTTGTTTACTCTTAACTTATTTACCTTAAAATAATCATATGAAAATAGTTATTCCAATGGCAGGTTTAGGTACTAGATTGAAGTCAAACAATCAGAACACAGAAAAACCTTTGATAAAAGTAAATGACAAAGAATTAATAATTCACTCACTTGAAACTTTAAACATTGATGGTGAGTTTATATTTATAACAAGAAAATATGAAAATAAAGAACATAATGAAGAGTTGTCAAAAATTTTAAAAAGATATGACAGTAAATCTATTGAGATTCAAATTGATGAAATAACAAATGGGGCAGCAGAAACTAGTTTATATGCAAAAGAATACATCGATAATACCCAAGAATTAATAATTACAAATTGCGATCAGTATATGAGTTGGAAATCATCCAGTTTTATAGATTTAATCAATAATGAAAATCCAGACGGAGCAGTTGTTTGCTTTAAATCTTCAGATCCCAAAAATAGTTTTGTAAAGGTTCAAAATGGTTTAATTTCTGAAGTAGCTGAAAAAAAAGCAATAAGTGAAAATGCACTAGTAGGAATTCATTATTGGAAAGAAGGTAAAACCTTTGTAGAGTCTGCAGAAAAGCTTTTATCAAATTTTCGTACAACAGGTTCGCCCGAATGTTATATATCAGAAACATATAATTATCTAATTAACAATAATATGAAAATTATACCTTATTTTATTAATTCAAATCAATACTTTCCTTTGGGGACACAAATAGATATAGATACATTTTTAGGAAAAGCAGGAGAATTTTCAAAAAATAATCCTGGTACAATTATATGTGACATAGATGGCACAATCCTTCAACATAAACATAAATTTAGCCTCGTCCATACTGCTGATCCAAAGCTATTAGAAGGAGTAAAAAAGAAGTTTGACTATTGGGACTCAAATGGTTTTAGAATTATCTTGATTTCAGCAAGGAAAGAATCATCAAGAGAAATGACAGAAAAACATGTACAGTCTCTTGGTCTGCCATATGACCAATTAATTTTAGGGGTAAATAATGGTTCAAGATATTTAATAAACGATAAACTAAGTTTTGACGATCCCGATAGAGCAGTATCTATTAATTTAATAACAGATTCAGGATTTGAAAGCGTAGATTGGGAGGGGTTTGGACTATGAAAATTTATAAAATATCTGACATGAAAGGTGGCTGGTTTGTTGGAAACTTTAAACCCACAGCCTTTAAATCTGATAATGCCGAGGTTTCATTTAAGCTTCATCCAAAAAACGAAAAATGGGATAAGCACTATCATGAATTTTTGACTGAAATCAACTTACTTGTTCGTGGCAAAATGATTATTCAAGAAAAAGAAGTTAACGAAGGCGATATTTTTATTTTAGACCCTAAGGAAATAGCAGATCCTATTTTTCTAGAGGATTGCGAAATAGTATGCGTAAAAATTCCAAGAATTACGGGGGATAAAAAAATTATTTAAGAATTAATTTTTAACAGTTGTTTAAATCAAAATTGTTATTTATAGACATCTTAAAATTTAAAATCGTTGCAAAAGTCTTTGGCTGCTCTCTGAAAGACCCAACGATTTATGACGAAATACACAAATACTTTTTGTTTCGCTATAGCGCTATTTTTAAGTTTGTTGGGGCAGAAAGCCATTTGTTGTTTGAAATATAAAGTCATAATTCATAGTTGAAGTTTATAATAATAACGTGAAAAAACAAAAAATATTGATTACAGGTGGTGCTGGTGGCATTGGGTCTGTTTTTGTAAACTCTTTAAGCAATTCTTTTGAAGTCGATGTCGTTGACAATCTACATAATGGTTATAGGAAAAATATTACTAACAATGATATAAATTTTATTGAATCAGATATTTCTAAACATTCTACATACTCTCTTTTAAGAAAAGATTATGACTGTGTATTTCATTTAGCTGCAATATCATCACTTCCTTATTGTGAAGCAAACAAAGCTAAGGCGTTAGAATATAATTTTCTTGGAACATCATTACTTATTGAATTTTGTCGGATTAATGGAATAAACAATTTTGTATTTGGAAGCACTAGCTCAGTATATGAAAATAATGACCAAGAAATATTTACTGAGGATTTAGAAGTTAATCCTGATCTCATGTATTCTTTATCTAAGAAAATTTCTGAAGATCTTTTACTTTCTTACATAAAAAACTATAACATGTCAGTTACAATTTTAAGATTTTTTAATGTACTTGGACCTAATCAAGACTATACGAGAACCAATCCCCCGCTACTAAACTACCTGATAAGGGAATATTACCATGACAGGGTACCAGTTTTACATTCTGATGGAACTCAGGTGCGTGATTACATTAATGTCGACGATATAGTTAAATTGTTTTTTAAGATTATCGACAAACCTTCAAATGAAATTTTTAATGTTTGCACAGGACAACTATTGAGTGTTAATCAAATTCTTGAATATGTTTGTAAATACTTTAAAAAAGATCCTTTAGAGGCAATATGGAACAAACCAGAAAACTTGTGGAATTCTCACGCTGAATTATTTAATGCTGAACTTCCTTTGAATAAAGAACGAGTTGCAAAAGAAACTTTAAAGTATTCATTAGGTAACAACACTAAAGTAAAAAATTATTATGATTGGAATCCAGATATAAATTTTGAAAGATTAATTTCTGAAACAATTAAAAAGAGTGTAACAAGAATTAATTAAGTTAATCTTTTAAGTAAAAAAGCGTATCCAAATTTTATTGTGTCAGAAACAGAATCGATCAGCTTACCCCTTGTTTTTCAGACAGAGGCAAACCATTTGACCTGAGTTTATTATAAATTTTTCTATCAGTTATTTAAATCAAAATTATTATTAATTGTTAGTCTTAATTTACCAAAATAAAGATTTTCATATTCGCTATAAATCCCTATATTTTCCGGGCTGAAAATATAGGAAATAATATATTTTGACTTCTCTATGTTCCTAAATTGTTTTCCCTCTTGTGAATTACTTAAGTTATATTTTTTCTTTAATATATAATCAAATCCTCGTCCAATTGTGTATGGATTTGATGGATAATATGGTGAGTACTTTGTACCAAATTCGTTTACCCAATCATAAATACCGCCTCCCAAATCATAAAATATAGGAATTTTGTTACTATCTCCTGTTTTGCTCCAATCATCAGCAATATATTCTGTAATCTGCTGTTTATATAACATAGGAACATCAGATTCTGACAAAACAGTAGATTTATTCTGATAGTTGTCAAATAAAATATTGTATGAAAAATATATATTGAACATAACAAAAACTATGATCACAAAGCTATTTATAAAATGCAACAATTTTGATAATTTAAAGTTTTTGTAACAGTACCCCAAAAAGAACCATATATATAAATAAATAAAATACGTTTCAATATAATTATCCATTCTTTGATATTTTAAAAACTCTCTACCACCAATAGCAGGGCTTATAGATGTAAATAAGAACAAATAAAAAATTAGAATAAAAACTTTTTTTATATAATTCATATCTAGCATCTTTTGAAAAAATATTAATAGGAAAAATATTAATAGAATATTTAACAAGGCATATCTTTGAAGAAACCAATGAAATTTAAGAAATAACTGGTAAATATCATTGGTGGTGTCAGAAATTATATTGACATTCATGGTTGGAAAATAATATGATCTCTCATCAACCCAAAATCCAAATAGTGACCTTACAGTATTCTTATATCTTTCAATAAATATTAATAAAATATCATACGAGCTATTTCCAACTTTAGAAATTGCGTTAATGCTAACTTTATTGAAGAATGGTATCCAAGTAAATCTAATGATTAAGAACAATGAAGTTACCGAAATAAAATTTATATATTTATTGGTAAAAAAAGATCTTACATTTTTTATATTCAACAAAGTAAAAAGTGTAAAAAATATTGTATACAATACAGAGTTTGTTAAACCTGCAAGATAAATCCCAGATGGCAGGATTGCAATTACAGGAAATAAAGGAAATAAATAAAATTGCTTGTTGATAGCAAATCTAAATAAGCAATATAAAAATAAAGAGTTAACAGTTATTAATACCGACTGTCCCCATGGCTCAATAGTATGCTGACTTAAATAAGTTGAAAATCCTATTAATAAAAATAAAAGGAAATTTTTATAATCGTTTTGCTTGTTTTTTAATGCAAAGTAAATAAGGGTAATATTTAAAAAAGCAATAAACAAAGACACAGAAATCAAAGAGTCAAAAATTGTAAATAGTTTTGAAAATAAGATTAATAAATTTGGATTTGGCAATCCAACTGAACTAATAAGGCCTACATGAGTATTTAAAGCCGTAATGTTATCAGCGATCCAAATTACGGTTGCCTCATCTTCTCTCCAGGATGCAGCTATTGCACCCCAAAAGAATTTATAAATAATTAATAAAACTGTAGCAAGAGAGAAAAGTGCTTTTTCTTTTTGTATTTTAAAATTTTTCATGATTTTTTTAAACTATAGATTTTGTAATTAAATATTTGTAAATATTAATCTTCATTTTTATTTTCTTGACTAGCCAATTTGAAGATAGAGGCGATATATCTAAAACCATCAATGAATTTTATTTTTTTTCCATCTTTATAACGCCTAGCAGAATAGCTGATGGGAATTTCAGTATATTTATATGACTTAGCAAAGGTTTTTGCCAAAAGTTCTACCTCTATAGTAAAACCTTTTTCTTTTAGCTCAATAGATTGAAGAATATCTTTTCTAAAAACTTTAAGACAGGTTGCAATATCTGTAACTTTTTGTTTATGTATCGTTGAAAAAAGCTTACTTAAAAACTTATTAGCAAAATAGGTTCTTAAATATATATTTTCCCTTTTAAAATCACCTATAAATCTTGAACCGCATGCTACATCACCTTCACTTGAATTAATTTCAAAAAATAATCTTTTTAAATCATTTGGTGAGTACTCCAAATCAGCATCAAGTATCCCGATGTATTTCTTAGTTGATTCGCTAATTCCTAACTTAAGAGCATGTCCTTTTCCTTTATTTATTTTTGAGTTAACTAATTTAATATTTTTATATTTATTAATTAGTTTTAAAGCTATTTCATATGAGTTATCGTATGATCCATCATTAACCAAAATAATTTCGCTGGCAAAGTCTTCTTTTATTAAATTTAAAACTGCAGTATCTAATGTATTTTCTTCATTGAAGAAGGGCATTATTACTGAGTAATTCATATATTTCATATATATTAAAAATCTAAGTTAACAGTCACAATATAATTGCCAAACTGATAGTGATTGAAGTTCTTGTAAACATCCGTAGGTAGATCGTCAAAGGAGTAGCTAAGAAAAAATTGAGTATTGTCTGGATTTCTATTTAAAAAACCTTCTTGTAAATTATCAATCCCATATTTTCTCTTTAATAAATAATCAAACTCTCTTCCATTGCTGTATATAAATTTGTAATAAGAACCGGAATAGTTTATTTGATTAAAATAATTTGACCATTCGTACTCAAATTCCATAAGACCGTAATAAATTGATATTTCATCATTAACATATCCAGCTAAAAAATCGACTATTTCTTCTTTATGAATTATCGATTCGTCAGCGACAGAATGACCGTAACTAACAGAGTTGTTAAATTCACTCTGAAGGCTTATGGAAGTAAATACGTTTAAAAGAAAAAAAGAGGATATTAATAACACAATAATTCTAAAAAATAATTTATTATATTTGAAAATAAAAAAAGATGTTGACCATAAAAAAATGTAAAGAATATAAGTTGACGAATAAACCATTAGACTACCTATATCAAAATCTAAAAAAGACCTTCCTTTTCCTAAAAGTGGTGTTAACACTGTATAGACATATATGACAAAAAGAGTAAGGATAGCTTTCAGTAAGTATTCAGTATTAACCTTTTTTTTAAATTTTGAGTCGCTTACAAATAATCCAGAGAAAATAGCTAAGACAGAAAATAGATTAAAAATTTTATGATATTTTAGTAAAAGACCAACAGTATTTTCCGTTGATGGTGAAAACTTATCACTGTATTGAAATGGCCAATAAATATATGCTTGATCAGCAAAAATATTTAAGAAAAAAGATGGAAAGATTTTAGTATTTTGGACCCCTAAATAAAGATAATCTCTAATTCTTGAATAAGGAAAAAGTTGGGATCCTGAATATTGTGTTGTTAAAGAATTAAATTCGATATTAGTAAAATATTGATACCATGTTATATAAAGAATAGAAGTTAATAAAAGAAGTCCTATACCAAAATGAAATTTACTCGAAAAGTTCATTTTGAAGTTTTTATAATTCAAAAATAATATAGTTACAAATATTAAAAAATATATAAGTGTGTTTGAAAATCCGCCAAGATAAAGAGATACTGGCAAAATAGTCACTATTGGGAAATAGACTCCTAGATAATATTTTTTATAGAGAAAGTATTCAAAAAATAATTTCAAAAATAATGCATTAAAAATTAAGACTGCCATATGTAAAGCAATACTGGATGTAACAAAAACAAGATACGAACTAAAAGATAAAAAGAGGCCTAAAGTGAAATTAAATTTTTTATCGGTTGTCTTTAAACAAAAGTATAAGACAATGCATTGAACAGAGCTTAAAAATATTGAAGTTGTTACAAAAGAGTCAAACAAAATTAATACTTTTGATAAAATAATTGATAAATTTGGATTTGGAATTCCTGGAGATGAAACATTACTAAAAGGAGAATTGAGAATACTTTTAGTTAAAGAAATCCAAAGT
>MDSV01230163.1_pt1 | contig 19080 bp, 10 predicted proteins | sample 810851 | NCBI WGS metagenome assembly MDSV01 (sample SAMN05326640, study PRJNA326480) | marine metagenome | isolation source: seawater | place: Atlantic Ocean: North East | collected 2012 | reverse complement strand
CGAGAAGGGCGACGACTGATGTCCGGTTCGAAACCGTCGGCGGTCGCGCGCGCTCGGCGGATGGCGCGTGGCTGGCGTGGACCCTGACCCGCCCGGTCGAAATCGGCGTTTTGTCCGTCACGGAGGGAAACACCTCGACCCAAACGAAAAAGCTCCCCGTGACCGTGCTCGTGAACGGCTTGAGCAACGACGCGTTCCAGTGGGAGGGTTTGCGCGACGCGACGGCGGCGCGCGACCGCGCGCTCGTCGCGTGGGATTTCCGCGGACACGGCGCGTCGGACGATCCGAAAGACTTGAGAACGGTGACCATCTCGGGCGTCGCGGACGACTTAGAGCAGGTCCTGTGCGACATAAGCGCGCGTGGGCTCGCGGACACGGAGAAGGTGACGCTCGTGGCGTACTCCATGGGGTGCCAGGTGGCGCTGGAGTGGTGCCGCGCGCACGCGCGATACGCGCGCGGCGTCGCGCTCGTGCTCGGAACGCCGAGGCGCTCGATGGATTCGGCGTGCTTTTTCCCGATTCTGGCGGATGCGCTCGCGCGCGCCATGGGTGCGTTTCCTGGAATCTTCGCTCGGGTGTGGGGAATGCTCTTCACGCTGATGCACTACTTCCCTCGCATAGCGCACTTCTGCGCCCGCGCGCTGGGAATCGTGCGCGTGACGCGCGCAGAGTTTGCGCCGTTTTACGCGCACGCGCGGCGCGCGCACGGGGGCGCGCACGTCGCGATGCTCGTCTCCGGGCAGACCCACGCCGCGCTGGACGTGCTGGCGTTGCTGGACCGCCGCGAGGTGCCGACGCTGGTGGTGTCGGGCGGGAAGGACGTCGCCGTGAACCGCGCGGCGTCGAGGGCCACGCAGCAAGCCGCGCCCCGAGCGCGGTACGTGCACATCCCGAACGCGTGTCACGCGGGCATGGTCGGCGAGCGCGACGCCGTCGCCGCCGCGCTCGCCGAATTCTTCCGCCTCGAGCGCGAAACCGCCGAGTTCAACGCGAGGCGGCTCCTGGAAGCCACCGGCATGCGGAGCTCGCCGGGCTCGCCCGCGAAGATCAGATGAAAGCGCGTGAATGACAAAACGGGCGTGATGCGGGGGCGTTCGACTTCTGTCGGGGATACGCGCGTAGTACGATATTATCATAAACTACCGTACGTAGCCGTCGGTGTCGTAGATATCGCTTCGTCAAACGCGCGCCGCGCGGCGATCACTCGCTCCTCGTCGGCTCCCGTAGTCGCCGCAGCCAGTCGTCCAGCGCGCCCGCCTTGATCGCCGCGCGCATGGCTTTGCGGTCGGCGACGGTTTCGTCGACGGTGGCGCGCGCGGGCCCCCATCTCGGCCGCCCGCGCTCGTGCACGACGGCGCACACCGGCGCGACGGCCTCGTCGGCGACGACGGCGTCGCCGCCGTCGCTTTTCGCGTTTTTTTTCAAACGCGCGTCGTACGCGCCTATTCTGTGCGCGCCGCGCGCGCCCTCCTCGGCCATCGCGTCCACCGACGCCTTCAAGCTCGCGGCCCGCTCGTCGGCGGCGAGCGCGTCTCTCAACGCGACGCGTCCGAGCGACGAGGCATCCGACGGCGACTCGTGATCGACGACGGTTTCGTTCGAAAAAAACCCGTCCGTGCACTCGTCCACCTCGCGCGTAAGCCACGCGCGCGTTTCCGGATCAAGCGCGTACGCGGCGGGGTCGCCGAAGAGCAACACGCGCGCCGAGTGCGCGAACCGCGCCAGCGTCGCGGCGAGCTCCCGAGCTTCGCACCGCGCCGCCTCGCTCGAGCCTTCGAGCGGCGCGGCGAAGGCGACGAGTTTCGCGCGCGTTTCTCTGAGCTGTTTCGCGAGCGGCATCGCCGCGAAGACGCGGCACGTCTCTGCGTCGACCAGGTCGCGCCGCACGAAGCGGTACTGCACGGGCGGCTCGCACCAGCGCGCGGCGCGTTTGCGGAAATACTCCACCTCGTCGAGAAACGCGAGCGAGATGCGGCGCGCCTCCACCATTACGCAGTCGCGCGTGGTGATCACGCAGTGGATCACGTTGGGCGGAGACAACAAAGGAGGGCCGCCCGCTTCGAGCGGCGCGACCCAGAACGTGGGCAGGCGGGTGCGTTCGCTCGTTCGTCCGTCCGGAGTCGCGTCGTTCGACGACCCGGCGAGACTCGAAGACGGCGAGGCGAGACTCGCCGCCTGCATCTCGCGCTCGGACGGGACGCACCGCGAGGGCGTGTCGAACAGGTCGAGCGCGCTCTGTTTCGTGCTCGCGTTCATCGCGGCGTCCTGCGCGATCCACTCGTAGTCCTTCTTCTCCGCGAACACGAAAAGCTTCACCACGGGCTTGCCCGTCGGGCCGAGCAGCATCGCGGGCGGCTCGCGCCGGGCGCGCGGGCGCCTGGGAAGCGTCGGGTCTAGAGGCAAACCCACCTGAAACACAAACTCGCCGCAGTCGTCGAGGTGCCACCACGTGAGCGCGCCGGCGGCGGAGAGGCGCGTCGCCGTGTCCAGCGGGACGCCGACGCCGCCGACGACGCGAGACGCACCCTGCGCGGGCAAGGGCGCGGCGTGCTCCACCTTTTCGGCGATTTCTTCCTCTCGCGTTCGCGAAGCGCGTCGCCGCTCCAGCTCCAGGACCGCCTCCGCCGCGTCCGGGTGCGGCGTCGCCGAGAAGAACTCAGGGAGCGGCCACTCGAGCTTCTCGGGGAGCGCCGGGACGCGGCTTCCGAGTTCTTCGCGATGGAACATCTGGAGGTTCAGGGGCTCTTCGCTGTCCACCACCTCGGAAAACGACGACACCATGCGCATGTGCCTCTCGCTTAGCAGGTGCGACCCGGGCGCGCCCCAGCCGCCCACCATCGCCACCTTCGGGCGGGCAAACGCGTTCCACTCGGCGTCGCACGCCCAGGAAACGCCGTCCCTCTTGGTCTCCTCGGCGCCACCGCCGCCGCCGCCGCGTTCCTCGCCCTCACCCCGCATCGCGTCGAAGACGCCGCGCGCGTGCTCCACGGGTGCGAGGAAGGGCACACCCGCGCATGTCATGTCGCGCTGCGTGGCCTGGTCGGTCGCCATCGGCACGAGCCGGCACCGCCACTGCGGGGCCATGCCTTCGTGGAACCGCGCCGGGAGACCCCAGGATGCGAAAAGTTCGCGCATCGAGTGCGTCTCGTCCGCACCGAGCGCCTGCGTGATGCGGCGGGGGGAGGTGGCGTGCGCATCCTCCGGCATTGTTCGCGCGCGCTTAACGTCGGCGGCGGCCTCGGACATCGCCCGGGGGAGAGCCCCCGCGCGCGACGGGGTTGTGCGCGCCCGGTTTCCGCGGACGGGACGAAAAGGCTCTCGACGATCGGACGCGTCGTCCAAACTCGCGAAACGCCGAAACCGTTTTCGTTCGTCACAACCTTCGCGCGCTCGAGTCGCGCGCGGGACCCGCGGGTGCCTCCCGCGACAGAAACGTCGTGTCGCACCGCCGCCCGCGCGCGCGCGTCGCGCCGCACGCGCGGCACTCGCCCTGCCCCCCTCACGGTGGCGTTTCGTCCGCGTCGACGAGCGATAACCTGTCGCGGAACGCCTTGTACCCCTCCGCCGGGTCCACTCCGAGCGCGTCGATCATCAGCTGCCCGACGCGGAAGTTGTCGCGGCTCCCCCGGAACGCCTCCGCGCCGACGCCGAACGCGAACACGGGGACGTCCACGCCCGTGTGCGCGTGGCTGGTCCAGCCGACTTTGTTCGCGCGGTTCATCACCTCACCGAGCAGGTTCTGCAGCTTATAGCCCTCGTACGTGTGCGTCGCGCTGTCCCCCGCCGCCGCCGCCTCGATCGCCGCGGCGACCACCCCGTTGAGGTCGTCGGCGCCGATGGCGTCGCTCGCGTCCGACGCGTCGCGCCCCGCGACCGCCAACGACGCGCTCGCGATGGCGCGCACGGCCTCGTTGACGGTCGCGTTGTCGGTGACGGTTCTCGCGGCGCCGTCTTCCGTCGCGAACGGCACCACCCCCGACGCGAGCATCCGTGTGACGATATCGTTCGCGACGAACTCCGCGCTTCGCCGCAACGCGTTGAGCTTCCCTACGTCCATCGCGTACGCGTCGCAGCACCCGACGGAGACGCCGCCGGTGTCGTGGTCGGAGGAGGCCACCACCAGCGTATCGTCCCGTGCCGCCGCGTACTCCACCGCACGTTGAAACGCGCGGTCGTACGCGCACGTCTCCCCGATGACGGCGCCGGCGTCGTTGGCGTGCGCCCCGTGGTCGATGCGGCCCGCCTCGACGAGCAGGAAGAACCCCTCGTCGTTCTCGCGCTCGGCGAACTTCGCGTCCAGGACGGCGAGCGCGGCGTCCAGCATCTCGACCAGCGAAGGCGCCTCAGCGTCGGCGCGAGACGGCGTCGCGCCGTGCGCGAACCCGGCGAGACCGTCCTCGTGCGTGTCGATCTCGTACGCGAGGTGCGAGTCCGCGAACAGACCGAGCACGCGCGGGCCGAACCGCCGGCGCGTGAAGGGCGCGGCGTCGCTTCGCGAAGAGGAGGACCCGTCGGCGGCGTCCGCGGCGTCCGCGGGATCAGAGTCTACGTCCTGCCCTCCCCGAACGATCGCCGCGACCGCCTCCCGCAACTCACCGGCGCTGTGCGCGATGGCGTACCCGCGGTGCTCGGCGTCCGCCACCAAGTCGCGCGAGTCGTCGCGCGCGCTCCGGCCCGGAAACGCGTCCTTGCTCAGGAACCGGGACGCGCCTCCGCCGAGGATCACGTTCAGGTCCAGCGAGTACACCTGCTCGAGCGCGATCTCCGTCTCGTCGTCGCGGTCGGCGACGTGCGACGAGAACGACGCGGGCGTCGCGTGCGTGACGCGCGTCGTCGTGACGACGCCCGTGCGCATCCCGGCGAGCTGCGCGCCCTCCACGATCGTGCCCACCGGGCGAACCTCGCGGCTCGTCGCGTTGGCGAACCCCGAAGGGCGCCCTTCGCCCGTGAAGTCGACGTCGCCGCCGTCGCCCACGGGCACCTCCCCCACGACGTGGTTGTACGTCCTGTGCCCCGTGGCGTACGCCGTCGCGCCCGCCGCCGAGTCGGTGACCAGCGAGTCCGTCGACCGCGTCCGCGACGCGCCCACCAGGTGACCGTCCAGGAACAGAGCTTTGCCGCACGCGCCGCTGTCCCGCGCGAGCGTCAGGTGCGCCGGGCCCATGCCGTCCGACAGGAAGAAGATCAGACGTTTCGGCGCGCGTCTTGACGCCGCGCCGCCGGCGCACGTGTCGGCCGAATCGCGCGCCCGCGACGTCGCGTGGACTCCCGCGAGCGCGAAGAGCGCGATGGCGAGAACGCCGACGAGCCTGCGCGGCGCGATTCGCGGCCGCGGCGAATGGATTTTCGCGACCGTTCCGGACGAACGCGGTTTCGGGAGCGCGCGACGCGGGGAGGTTCGGAGGTCAGTCCATCGATCCGTCGAGTTCGCGAGCGGCGCTCTCGGGGGCGACGAGGCGCCATGCGCGTTCGCGTCGCTGCTCCTCCGCGCGTCGTGCGGCGTGGACGCGGGAGCACGAAGGACGCGGCGCACGTGGAAGTGTGCTCGAAACCGCGCGTCGTCGATGCTTCCTCGCGTCGTTTCGCGAAGACGGCACGCACCCTCCGAGGACCGCGTTGGCGGTCGAGACGCGCCGCGTCGCGCGCCTGTTCGCGGCTTCCATGTCTATGCCGTCGAAGCCATCCGTGGCGTCCTCGTACGCGGGGCCCCCTTCGCGCATCATCGTCGCCCCGAGGCAGCGCCGCGCGTTTTGCACGTTCCACGAAAACGTTCCGAGGAACTTCTTTGACGCGAGGAACTGAGCGCTGCGCCACCTGGCGTTCCGGCCGGCAGCTTACTGCTGCCACGTCAGATGCTCTCGCCGCGGCAGCCAACTCGTCACTCCCACTCGCGCCGCGTGTCCTCGGAACGCCGCTCGTCGTGACCATGAACCCCGCGATGCTCACCCGAAACCCGGTCGTCGTGGCGACCGCCGCGCGCCCGCGCGTCGCCGCGCGCCGCGCGTCCGCCGCGGCGACGCGCCGTGCGGACGGCCCCGTCTCCAGAACCTCCGTCGGGTCGGCTCGCCGCGCCACGCGGTGCGCAGCGTCCGAGTCCGAGGCGGACAAGACCGTCAGCGCGCTGGACGCCATCCTCGCCGGCTCACAGGACGAGCCCGCGCCCGAAGAGGTGCGCGAACGCGTTTCCGCGCCCCAGCGCCCACTCGAGCGTCCTCCGTCTCGCGCCAGCGTCCCATCCGCGGACACGCGCGCTTCGCCGCGTCTCGTCTTTTCTTCGGCGCGCGGCGTCGTCGCTCTCCCGTCTCGGAGATCTGTCACGGCGACGCACGCGGGCTTCGCACGCGCGCGGTCATCGCGTCTCGCTCGACTCGCACCGCGTGTCTCACGCCGCCTCGACCCTTTTCTCGGTCCGTTTCGAACGACGACAGGAGCCCCCGGCGCCGGCTGCGCCGCAGGAACGCAAGCCCGGCGAGGTGAGCGACGCGATGAAGGCGAAGATGCTCAACGAGTACGTCGGCGTCGGCGGCACCCCCAGCAAGCCTATGCCCTCGAACCTGTTCCTGAACATCATCCTGGGGATCTCCGCGCTCGCGGTGCTCTGCAAGCTCGGGGGAGTGTTCGGGTGATGGGTTCTCCGGCGAAGCGCGTCGAGAGCCGAACGATTGAAACAAGCGGATACGTAAAAGACTGTGCTCTCGATCGAGTCTCGATTGCTCTCGAAGTCTCGATCGAGTGGTTCGCGCGGATTTTCTGGACGCCCGTTCACGCGACTAACATCACGTCAGACTTCACTCCGGGTATCGCCGCTCACGCCACGATGCTCCGCCGGTCGCTCTCGACGCTCGCGGGCGTCGCGTCGCGCGCGCAGGCTGCGCGCGCCGGTTGCGTCGCCAACCTCAACGCCCCGTCGTACTTCTCGACCGTCGCGTCCAGCGGGCTAGACCAACGCGAGAAATCCGATCGGCTCCAGCACTCGCGTCTCGCCGTTGCTGCAGCGTGGAGAGGTGAGAAATGTGCCCGGTTGGACGAGTCCTTCGAGGTCATGGCGCATCGGCGCGCCCAGAAAACGGCGTGAGCGCGTCGGGGTGTGGCTGGGGACAGTGGCGCGCGTCGCCGCTGGTCCTCGAACCGGTCGACGCGCGCGTCCGGGCCGTCTTCCGCGCACCTAGGGCTTTTTTTGGACCGGCATCGCGTCGCTCGCGGGAACCATCATCGCGTTTGGTTTTTTTCCAACCCCGCTCGTGACCAGCGTCTGACCCGCGCCCCCCCATTCGCGAACCCCGCCGCAGGCTATGCCACCGACATCGCCACGACGAGCGCCAACAGCGGCGCGATCACCGCCGCGCTGAAGACCCCCACCGCGGACATCAGGTACGCACCGATCACCGATACCCCCCCAAAATATCTCCCCCGCGTCCTCGCGCCCGGCCGGGACGAACGCGCCCCCGGTGCCCAGTCGAGGAAGCCGAGCGAGCGCGAATGAAGCACGAAAAAACCGCCTTCGTCGCTGACGTGTGTTTTCGCCCTTGTGACGCCTCGCGCCGCGCAGATACGACGACAACAATCACTCCATCGACAAACCCGGCGACCCGTCGAAGCGCGCGTTCACGTACTTCGTCCTCACCGGCGGGCGCGTGATCTACGCCAGCGCGCTGCGGCTGGTGGTGCTGAAGTTTCTGCTGTCGATGAGCGCGTCGGCGGACGTGCTGGCGCTCGCGTCGCTGGAGGTGGACCTCACCAAGGTGGAAGTCGGCCAGACGGTGACCGTCAAGTGGCGCGGCAAGCCCGTGTTCATCCGCAGGCGCACGCCCGCGGAGATCGAGAAGGAGGTGGCGGTGGACAACGGCGAGCTGCGCGACCCGCAGGCGGATGCCGACCGCGCGCAGAACCCCGAGTGGCTGGTGGTGGTGGGCGTGTGCACGCACCTCGGGTGCGTCCCCATCAGCAACGCCGGCGACTACAACGGCTGGTTCTGCCCGTGCCACGGCTCGCACTACGACGCGTCCGGGCGGATCCGCAAGGGGCCGGCGCCGTACAACCTGGAGGTGCCGGAATACAAATTCTTGGACGAAACCAAGATGATCATCGGGTGAGATAGGCGCGCCGCGGAGCCGGGTCTCCCAGCGCTCGAGAGAAGGAGCGCGTTGTAACACATTCTTCCTCTACATACCGGCGGTACCGTTCGCGCGCGCGCGCTTCGATTCTCGCGACACCGATCGAGCGTGTTCTTCAGAAGCGACTGAGAAGAGTCGCTTCGCGGACGCGTGACCGTGAGCTCTCAAGCGCGGCTTCGTTCCTTCAAAACCGGCGCTGTCTTCAAATCTCGCACACGGCGCGGCGCATCCCCCGCGCGGCGGCGCCGCACTCCGCGCACCGGAAGCGCGCGCGGTCGTCCCGCGCCTTCGCCGCGCGCGCTGCCGCGCAGTAATAGCACACCACGTGGCCGCACGGCTCCAGCACGAACGGGTGCGTCACGGGCGACCGCGCGCACGCGACGCACCGCGCCGTCCGCGAAACGCGGTTCGTCTCGTCCACGGAAACGAGGTTCGTCTCGTCGCGGCGCGTCTCGTCGCGCCGCGTCGCCGGGCGCGCCGCCTCGCCGCCGCTGCCGGCGTCGACGCCGCCGCTTCCTCCGCCGCGCGCAGCTTCGCGCCACCTGCGCGCGTGCGCGGAGACGATGGGCAGCACGAAGAGCGCCAGCTCGGAGAGCTCCTGCCACACGAGCTGGCGGTTGAGGTACTCGAAGGAGACGACGCGCGCGGCGTCCGGCGCGGCGTACACCAGTCGCGCGCGCGCCAAACGCTCCCACGGCGACCGGAACTTCCCGTCGCGCAGAAACGCGAGGAAGTTCGCGAGGCCGGCGGCGCCGTGCGCGAGCTCCGCGAATCGCATCAGGCGCCACGCCCTGTGCCGCGCGGTGTGCGTCTGCTCGTCCGCCCAACGACCCACGCTCGCCGCGCGCGAGAGCTTCGCCCACGCGTAGCGCCCGCCCGCGAGCGCCGCGAACGCGGCGAGGCGCTGCGACGTCGTCAGCCGCTCGCCCTCCATCCCCGACTTCCCGCTTCGCACGCGCCGCTCGTCGCGGTACCGAAGGTTCATGAGCTCCATCCCGGGCGTCGGCCGATGCGACCACACGGTGAAGTAGAACACGAGCGCGTCGAGCCCGAGGTTGAGCTCGGGCGCGGCGCGCGCCACCGCGCCGGGCTGCACGCGCGAGAAGATTCGGAGGAACTGCTCGCGGAGCAACGACGTGAGCTCGACGTCGAGGCGCCCCGCGTCGATCTGGCTCACGCGCAGCACGCGCACATCCGGCGGGTGGGGCGGCGAGACGCCCGCCGACGCCGAGGTTGAAGACACCGGCTGAGTCGCGGGGTCCTCCGGCGGACGCATCGGGGTCGGGCCGCCCGGCGCCACCGCGGTCTGGGCACCCGCGCGAAGGAAGGGCACCTCGGGAAATGTTGTCATGTGCAAGAACTTGCAAACGCTCAAACGTCGACCTGCTGAGCTGCTCGATCATGTTGATCATATTGAAACCTATTGAAGCCCTGTGTCGGTCGAGACCTTCCCCGGCCCATTCGGACGGTCACCCGCCGGCGTCGGTATGGGGTGTCTGTCATCCAAGCCGGAGGCGGGCGCCTCGAAGTACGCGATGCCCCCCGATGCGGGCGACGCGGCATCCCCGTCCCCGGGGACCGCGACCCCATCCCCGAAACCCGTCAAAACGCCCCCCCTGGGAAACGACGACGACACCAGCACCAGCGGTTCGGCGCGAAGCGACCCCGAGGACCCCGCGTTGGCCTCCCCTCTGAACCTGCGCGCCTCGGGCATGACCGAGCGACGTGTCATGCACAAGAGCCGTTCCAAGGGGTCGCTGGCCGACGGCGGCGCCGCGCAAGGCGCACCCGCGGGCCGTGTCGGGGACGAAGATGAGGTTGCGTTTCTGAACTACGCCTTGATGAGCACGGTGGTGTTTCGGGAACTCGACGCGGACGTGCGCGACCGCGTGGCGCGGTCGATGACGCGCTTGGCGATCCCGAGGGACTACCGGCTGATCGTCGAGGGTGACGCGGGCGACGAGCTGTACTTGGTGCAGGACGGCATCTTCGCGGTGAGCTACCTGAAGGACGGCGTCGAGGTGGTGGTGAACAAAAAAGCCGCCGGGGACATCTTCGGCGAGATCGCGCTCATGTTCGAGTCGCCGCGAACCGCGACGGTGACCGCGCGGACCGACGGAACGGTCTGGGTGCTGACGCGCGAGTCCTTCCGCGCGCTCGTCAGGCAAGCCGCGGAGGCGGAGACGAGCGCGACAGAGGGCGCGCGACGAACGGAGGTGTTCCTGAACTCCGTGCCCCTGCTCGCGTCGCTCGACGCGGGAAAAACCGCGCGCCTCGCCGAGGCGCTGCGGCGGCGCGATTTCCCGCCGGGCGCGCGGGTCCTCGAGCAGGGCGCGCCGTGCGTCGAGACGAACGACGATGACGCGTTCTTCATCGTCGTCGACGGCGAGGCGGTGGTGACGGTGAGCGACGACGTGAAAGAAACAGAGACGAACGCGATCGAGACGCCGCGCGTGGCGAACCGATTGTTCCGCGGGGACTTTTTCGGCGAGAGCGCTCTGGACGACGGCGCGACGCGCGCCGCGACGGTCGCCGCGGTCGGGCCGGATCCCCTGCGCTGCTTGACGCTCGACCGCGACGGTTTAGTGACACTGCTCGCCCCGCTGCGATCGGCGATGCGCGAGGAGAAGTCCCCGCAAAAGGTGGCGAGGCGCATGGCCGCGCTGAAAGGCGAGACTCCGCTTCGCGCGGCGACGTTTGAGATTCGCGCTCCGCTCGATCCGCTCGATCCGCCCGGCGCGGATCCCTCCGTTTCCGCGCGGCGCCCCGAAAATGAAGTCGTCGCCGTCGCGCGCGGGTCGTGCTCCAGCGCGACGTTCGCGTCCGAGAGCTCCACGCTGGATTCCGAAATACGCGTGGTCCTCGTGGAAGGCGCGCTGCTGGGCGGCGGCTCGAGCGGCACGGTGCGGCGGGTGGACGTGGTGGACGACCGGCTCGGCGGCGGCGCGCTCAAAAAAGGCGGCGCGACGCGCTCTTTCGCGCTGAAGCGCGTGCGCAAGACTTCCGTGATGTCCACCCCCGAGCACATCTTCTGCGAGCGCAACGTGACGCGCGAGGTGACGCACTGGGCGTGCGTGAAGCAGCACGCGTCGTTCAAAGACGAGACGTACCTGTATTTCCTGCTGGACTACGTGAACGGGTACGACCTGATGGACGCGCTCGCCGCCGTCGCCGCCGTGACGACGGCGCGCGACCCTTCGAGGACCTTCGCGCCCAGGCTGAAGATGCTGCGCGGCATGCCCGAGGACGCCGCGCGGTACTACGTCGCGACCGTGACGCTGGCGCTGGAGTACCTGCACGACCGAGGCGTGGTGTACCGCGACCTGAAGCCGGAGAACGTGCTGCTGGCGCGCGACGGGAGCGCCAAGCTGGGCGACTTCGGTTTCGCCAAGCGGCTGAAGAAGGGCGCGCGTACGTACACCTTCTGCGGCACGCCCGGGTACGTCGCCCCCGAGGTTGTGCTGGCGCGCGGGTACGGCACGTCCGTGGACTGGTGGGGGCTCGGCGTGATGATGTACGTGCTGCTCACGGGACAACAGCCGTTCTCGCAGATGGTCAACGGGCAGCCCGAGGACCCGCTGACGGTGATGAAGCGCATCGTCGACCGCTCGTGGTCGGTGTCCTTCCCGGTGTACGTCAGCGAGAGCGGCGTCGACCTGATCCGCCGGTTCCTGGAGCGGCGCTCGGTGAAGCGACTCGGGAGCGCGCGACGAGGCGCGGAGGATGTGCGCGACCACCTGTGGTTCGCGGGCGCGCGGTTCGACTGGGCGGGTTTGCGGGACGGGGCGCTGAAACCAAAGCCGCTGGCGTTTTCTGAAAACTTTGAAAAGCAGCGCGCGCGGCGCATCGCGCGGCTCGAGCGCTCGCTGCGAGACGCCTCCGCCGACGCGACGGTCTCGGAAGAGAAGGCGGCGGACGCGGACGCGGTGTTTGCGAATTTCTAGCTCTAGAGTTCAAAATAGTGCACCCACGCGTGATAGAAGAAGGCGCGTATCGCTTCCTTCGCGAACGTCGCGACGTCGTATTACATGACGCGTCAAAGGTTCGACAGACTCCCGCGTCTGCGCCCGAGCGTCGCGACGCCGCGCTCGGCGGGTTTCGTGAGACGCCACATCTTGTCCGCCTCCACCGCGCCCGCCAGCGCGGCGACCAGCGCGCACACCGCGCCGAAAGCAGCCACCACGCCGACGGATTTGCGGACGACGCGCGTCGTCTTGCTCCCGCGCCCGCGCCGAACCGCGCGAGTCTCGAAGGGTCCTTCTGAAAATCCATCCGGACCCCCGCACTCGAGCGTCGTCTCTCGCCCCGCCGCGCGCGCCGCCGCGCGGTGCGCGAGCGCCATCGCCGCACCCATGGTCCACTCGACGTTCCGCCCGTCCACGTCGTCCACGAACTCGACTCTGCGCTCGTCCTCCGCGAACCCGAACCCGCCTTCGGACCCGAGCAGAGCCACCACCAACGCCGCGTCGAAGCACCGCCCCGAAAGCCGGTCGGCGGGCGTGTTCGGGTCGAGCCCGTCGACGTCGCGTTCCAGCGCGGCCCACTCCGTTTCGCACGCCGCGCGCCCGGCGCCGCGCACGTCGCGCAGCGACGGCGCGGGGAACGCGTCGAGCGTCCCAGGGAACGCGACGTTGAGGAAATTCGTCACGTGGAACAGCAGGGACATGCCGAGGAACGCTCGGTGACTCGCCGCGCCGAGCGCGTCTCGCGGCGCGGCGAGCGTGAACGGCGCGGACGCGCCCGCCTCCTCGAGCGCGCCGGCGACGCGTTTCAAGATGAGATCGACGCACGCGTCGTACTCGCCCGAGCCCGTTAACACCACGCCGTCGGTCGTCTGCTCGTGGCCCTTGAATCCGCAAGCGAACGTCGTTTCGGACAAACCCTGCGCCTTCGCCGCCGCCGCGGCGTCTCGCCGCGCGCGCGCCTCGGCGTGCGCGGCGCCCACGCCCGGGTAGCTCCGCGCGTAGACGCTCTCGGCCAGCGCGTCCAGGGAAACCGCCGCGACGCGTCGCTCGGAGCTCGCGCCCGCGGAGCCAAAGTCCGCCGATTCCAGCGCGACGAACTGCGCGGACCCGCCGCCGACGTCCAGCGCGCCGACGGTCTCGGACTCGAGCGGCGCGTCGTCCGAGCCGACGCGCGTCATGTCCACGCCCTTGACGTAGTTGGCGGCGAGCCACGCGAAGTACCCCTCCTCCGCGCCGGCGATCGTGCGGAAGTGGCCCGCCTCGCTCGCGGACCCTGCCGCGGGCAGGAAGAAGTCCGCGCGCGTCCGCACAGCCTCCGTCACGACGCGCCACAGCTGGCGCTGCTGCTCGTCGCTGAGCGCGCGAGCGCCCGCGGTGGCCCAGACGTACACCGGCGTGTCCCCGACGTCGGAGGCGGGGATGCGCGACGCGACTTCGTCGAGCATGGGCCCGATCGCCGCCGCGACCTGGTCCGCGGAATGGCCCGCCAGGGACGCCAGCGGCGTCTCGAGCTTAACCCTCGCGCCGGCGGGCTCCAGCGTGAACGCCGAGGCGGAAGCGCCGGGGGAGACGCGGAAGGCGTGCGCGCGACAACCCGTGCTCCCCGCGTCCACCACCACCACGAAGGGAGGAAGGCCGTCGCACAGCACATCCTCGTGCGTGCCCACGCCGCCCGTCTGCACGTACTCCGCGCTCGTCACCAGCGCGGCTCGCGCAATCGCGCCCATGGCGCACGCGACGAGCACGAGCGCGGCCCACATCGCGAGCCGTCGCGGGGCTTGGTAGGCCATCAGCCCCGCGAACGACCCGACGTTCGTGCCGACCGAGCTCGATCGCCGGTGGTGCGTCGAGAATCGCTCGTTCGCGCGCTCGTGGAGCGGCGCGGCTTTCGGCTGAGGCATCGCGAGGCCTTCCTCGTCCGATCGCGAGTACGTGCGCTTCATCCCTCCTTCCATGCGCGTGCGCGAAACGCGCGAGCCGCCGGAGACTCGCCGGTCCGCCTCGACGCGCGAGGGGAAGTGACGCTTGGAGGCCGCGGAACGGTCGGTTCGAGAAAACGAGCGGCTCCGATCGATTCGCGAACGGAGCGTGCCGACTCTCGTCGCGTCACCACCTCGGCGTGAACGTGGGACGTTCCGCACTCGTCCCGCGCGCCTTCATGGGTGACACCCATGGATGGCGCCGGGCGGCGCTGGACTACCGCTCGAAGTTCGAGGAAGACTTTGTGTTCTCCGTGCCTGGCGCGCTCGAGGGGGCGCCCCCCCTTCGCATCGCGCAGGCGCCCTCCGCGACCGCGGCGGAAAAGCGCTTAGGATGCCGCCGACCCGCCGCTCCGGCCGATGGGGGCTCCACCCGGGGCGCGGGTCCCGCGTCTACTTCCTCCCTCGCCGGGAGCGACGACGCGGAGGACCCCATCCCCGCCACGGGATTCACCGTGTGGGACGCCGGCGTACTTCTCGGCGCGTACGTCTCTCAGCCGGAGGTGTGGCGCCGCCTGACGACCGACGTCCCGCCGCGGAAACCCGCGCGCGGGGCTGACGCCGCCGCCGCCGGCGACGACGCGGCGTCGACGACGACGACGTCGTCGCCAACGCTTCGGAGCCTGTCACTGTCACGTTCCGAACCCCCAGGAAATCGTCCTCGCGACGAGCGTCCGACTGTGTTGGAGCTCGGAGCAGGCACGGGCGTGGCCGGTCTGGCGCTCGCGAGCACCGGCGCGCCGAGCTCGGTGACGCTCACCGACCTGCCCGGCGTGTGCGCCTTTCTGCGGCGCAACGCGTGGCGCAACGCGGCGCCGGCGCCGGCGCTGGCGCGTCGCTCGCGTGCCAGACCGAACCGACCGACAGCGCCGATCCCGGCGCGGACGGCGCTTGCCGTGGCGCCGCTCCGCTGGGGCGTCGCGGCGGACGTCGCGAGGCTGCGCGGCGGTGGGAAGCGCGCGCCGGACGTGACGCTCGGCGCCGATTTGGCGTACACCGAAAACGTCTCGGTGATCGAAAACCTGTGCGCGACGGTTCGCGCGTGCGTCCCGCGCGGCGGCGTCGCCGTCTTCGCGTCGTGCCGGGACCACAGGCCGGCGAGCGTCGACCTCCTCGAGACGCTCCTCACGCGAGACGGCGCGTTCGAGGCGAGGCGCGTGCGCGGCGACGAGCTCGCGGCGGGGTTTGGGCGCGAGGGCGACGAGGAGGCGGAGATGGCGGCGGGGCGCGAGAGTTTCCGCGTCGTGGAGTTCCGCCGGGTCGCGGGGGACGCCATGTCCGACGCGGAGGCGGAGGCGATACGCGCGCGTGACGCGCGGTAGGTGCGGGAGTGCGCAGCAGGCGGGCTCGGTCGTCCTTAGGTCTCGGTCGTGCGTACGGCGTAGTCACGCGAGGTCGGGACGACGGGAGACGACGCGGAGAACGCGACGTTACATGTAATATTCGCCCGGTGTTCGTCTCGACCCGAATGCTCCTGAGACTGCGGCACTGCGCCGCGGAAAAATGCGAACGCGCTGTCCTGGGATACCGCAGTGGCCGTCGGCTGCCACTGCGCGCCGCGCGGTGGGCGACGGTCTGAGGCGATGGAGCCGTCGACGCGGGACGCGCGTGAGGCGCGCGAGGCGCGCGCGCGCCTGTACGGCGCGACCGTGACGTTCGCAAACAAGAAGCGACTCGCCGAGACGCTCGTTTCCGGTCTCGGCGGGGCCGATGGCGCATCTCGCGCCGGCGCCGGCGACGGCCACGCGGCGACGCACAGGCCCGCGACGGCCGCGGTGCTTTGTGAGTGGGCGCTCGCGACGCTCGCGTGGGCTGGTCTCGCCGCGGACATCAGCGATCGCGGGCCTCCATGCGGCGACAGCGCCGGGTCCGGCGCGCGCGGCGGCATCGGCGGCGGCGGCGCTCCGAAAAAGCCGCTGTCGAAGCCTTCGGCGCCGCCGCCGAGAGCCGTCGGGGGCGCCCCCCCCGACGCGGAGACGATTTGTGCGGACGCGGACGTGTGGCGCGTCTTGGTGGACGCGCTGGACGCGACGGGTGAATCACGTCTCGGCTCGGCTTCGTCCGCGTACACGCCGAACGCCACGGCGGCGACGCACGTCGTGCGCGCGGCGGCGGCGGCGGCGGCGGCGGCGGCGGCGCTTTCCCGAAAAGAAACGCAGACGCTCTTCGAGCTCGCCGCGGCGTGTTTGTCTCGGTTCGAGCGCCGGCTCGGCGACAAGTTCAAGCCGAACGTGGGCCAGATCGTCGGGCTTCTCCAGGCATGCGTCGCGCAGAGCGCGCGCGGTGTCGAACGCGCGGACGTCGACGAGAACGTCGACGAGACGCGCGTCGCGCTCGCGAATGCGGCGTTTCGTCTGTGGCGACGCTCGCTCGATGCGTCGCCGCACCGCGCGCCCGCCGCGGCGCCGCGCGGCGCGCTCGAGGCGGCGTTGCGATGCGCCGCGCGCGAACTCGTCTCAAAAGCCGCCGTCGTGACCGTCGAAAACAGACCGGCGGAGGGCGCGTCGATCGTAAAGCACACGCCCGCGCTGGACGCGCTCGCGGCCGTGCTGTTCCACTCGTGCCATCGCGAGCACGTCCCCGCGGCGTTCGCGGCGGCGGCGCGGGACGGCGCGGGGGAAGACGCTCCCGCGAAGAAAAAGAAGAAGCGTTCGGGTGACGCGGGCGACGATGACCTTCGGGATGACGCGCCCGTTCATTCACTGAAACCCAACCCCCCGGAGACGCTTCTGTTCATCGCGAGTCGCGTTCTCGCCTCGGCGCGCGCGGGCGAAGCCGTCGGCGCGCTCGCGCCCTGGACGTTCCGCGTCTTCGCCGAGGGCGAGGCGAGACGCGCCGCGAGCTCCGCCGCGCGGGGGAGCGTCGCCTCGACGAGCGGCGAGGCGGCGGCGGCGGAGCGGAGAGAGGCGCCGTCCCGCGCGCTGTGGGACGCGCTCTTCGCGCGGATCGCGCGATCGGACGTGGCGCGCGCTTCCGAGCTCGTCGTCGAGCTCGGGCGCGCCGGCCTGTACTCGCAGACCGCGGCGGGCGGGGGGCCGGCGCCCCCGGGCGGCGCGGCGCCCCGTGACCGGCTCGAAGCCTTCGCGGCGAGCGTTTTCGGCGGACCCGCGCGACCGTCGCGGGGGGGTCCTGCGGCATCTGCCGCGTCTGCCGCGCCCGCGGAAGCGCTCCACGCGCTCGTCGACACGGATCTCCGCCTGGTGGAGCCGCGCCTGAGCGACGCGCTCGCGGCGACGTGGTGCGCGGATTCGCAAACGGACGCGGCGTCGGAAGCCGTCGCCGCCGTCGTCGCCGCGCACGCGGCGACGCGACGGATCCCCGAGTGTCTCGCCGCCGTCGGCGCGGCGGCGGCTTCGCTCGCGGCGTCCGGCGCGTCAGTGCCCGGAGTCGAGTGCGCGCGCGTCTTCGCCGCGCCGGCGGTGCTCGCCGCCGCGGCGGCGGCGGGCGCGCGAGTGCCGCCCGGCCAGGTCGCCGCCGTGGTCGCGGCGGCGAGGGACGTCGCCTCGGCGGCGTTCGTCGAGCCCGCGACGGACGAAAAGTCGCGACCCGCCGCAGCCGCCGCCGCCGCCGAGCGCGCCGCGACGACGTGCGCGTTCGTCGCGACGATCACGAGTTCCCTGCCTGTCGTTCCCGGGGAGCCGCTCGTGGCCGACGCCCGCGCCGCCCTGGAGGGGTTCGCGCGCGACCTGGTGGACCTCGTGCGCGCCCGCGGCGACGCGGCGGAGGCGAGGCGCGCCGGCGGCGACGCCGGCGGCGGCGCGCCCGGAGGGAAAGGCGCGGAGACGGAGAAGGAGAAGAAACGGAAACGAAAACGCGGCGGCCGCGCCGGTTCCGACGCCGCGGTGTTTGAACCGAGCAGGGACGTTTTGCGTGAACGCGAGCGCGACGCGATCGACGCCGCGCGACTCGGTGCGGCGCTCGTGGCGTACGTGCCCGTCGCGGCGATGCTGGAGACGTGCCACGACGGCGAGGAGCTGCACGGTCGGTCGGCGGTTCCATACCTCCGCGCGGGTCCCGCCGAGGCGGACCCTCCCGCCCCCTCTCTGACGCGCGTCGCGGCGACGACGCTGCGGCTGCGCGGCGACGTCGCCGCGCGCGAGATCGGCGCCGGGGTCGCCGGCGCGTGCGTGCACAGAATCGCGCAGCTCGCGCGGTCAGCCCTGCCGCCTCCGGCGGGCCGCGGCGACGCGCGCGCCGCCGAGGAAGCGAAAGCGCTGGCGGAGGTTTTGACCGACCCGGCGGCGCTGGCGACGGCGTCTGCGGTGGACGCGCTTCGGTCGGCCGAGGACGTGTGGACGCCGTGGGCAGAGCCCGCGCGACTCGAGGCGTGGGTGCGCGCGCGGGGAAGCGGAAACGGCGCCGCCGACGAGGACGAGCCCGAGGACGAGCCCGAGGACGAGCCTGAGGTTCTCGCGGCGCGCGTCGCCGCCGCCGCGCGCGCCGCGCTCGGCGCGGCGCGCGCGGCGGCGAAAACCCGCGCCGGCGGGCTCGCCGCGGCGTGCGCGCGCGCCATCGCCGCCGCGGAGGCGAGCTTTTCTTCGCCGTTTCCGGACGCGGAGGGGCGCGCGAACGAAAACGAGGACTCGAACGAGGACTCACTAAACGTGTCGTCGCGGTGTCTTCGCGCGTTTTGGCGCGAGGCGACCGCCGAGGAGACTCGAGTCTCGTCTTCGATGCCGGAAGCGAAAGAAGACTCCGTCGCGACGCTCGAGTCGCTGGCGACGCTCGAGTCGGCGCTCGCGCGTTTGGCCTCCGTTCCCGCCGCGCTCGCGGCGCGCGCCGCGGCGCCCGCCGCGCTGGCGCGCGTCGCGGCGGCTTCGGATTGCGCGGCTCGTTTGGTCGCAGGGCACGCGTCGACGTCCGCTTCGTGTGCGGCTCGCGCGCTGGCGTCCGCACTCGCCGACGCGGACGCCGCCGCCGCGCGAGAACTCGTCCCGTTCATGGCGCCGCTCGTCGCCGACGCCGCCGCGGAGTCCGCGGAGACGGCGCGCGCCGACGCGCTCGTCTTCGCGCGGAGCACGG
>MDSV01155329.1_pt1 | contig 19080 bp, 16 predicted proteins | sample 810851 | NCBI WGS metagenome assembly MDSV01 (sample SAMN05326640, study PRJNA326480) | marine metagenome | isolation source: seawater | place: Atlantic Ocean: North East | collected 2012 | reverse complement strand
CCATCGGCGCAGAAGGGCTTGACTACCGAGTTCGGAATGGGATCGGGTATTGCCCCTTCGCAATAATCACCAGGCCCATAGGGTATATATACTTGTGGGTTTTTTGTAAATAGTCAAATTGTCAAAAATATTTAAAAAACTTGTTATTTATCCTTCAAAAGAAATATGAATGTTGATTAATATTAATTTTAGTTCAAGTGAATGGTGGGTATGGCTAGGATCGAACTAGCGACCTCTACGATGTCAACGTAGCGTTCTACCACTGAACTACACACCCCAATCTTGATAATATATTATGATTTTATTTAACTTTTTTGTAAAGCATTTTATAAATATAAATATAAAAAATCATTAATCCAAAAAAATAATATCTACAAAACAAACCATCTTCCATAGAAAAAATTGCAGGTATTAGTAATAAAAAATAAATTAAATTTATATATATCGATACCATATAGTTTGAACGCAAATTTTTTTTATATTTTTTAAATAAAAATTTATACAAAAGCATATGTAAGTGCTTGTTATCTGGCAAAAGTGGGCTTTGTCTTGCAATTAAAATTTTTCTAAAAAAGGAAAAAAAAACTTCAAAGAACATATAAAATAATAGTATACAAAAAAAGAAAGGTGAAATTGATGGATTTAAATTACTTGTTTGAATCACTGAGATGGCTATTAGTGATCCTATTAAATAGGCTCCACTATCACCTAAAAATAATTGTGCTTTTGGAAAATTAAATTTAATAAATATTAAAATAAATATACTTGTGTAAAGCAAAATGGAACTAATATTACTATTTTCGTTTACTGTATTTATAATAAGCAAAGTAATTAAAACAATTAAAGAATGAATACCAAATAACCCATTGAAACCATCAATAAGATTAGAGCCGTTAATTATAAATAAAAAACATAAGCAGATAAATATTAATGAGAAGATGTCGATTGCAATAAGATTGTCTAAAAATTCTAGTCCCGTTTTGTTGATTTGAATATTGCTAGATATAATCAACACTACTAGGAGTGTGGTCATAATAATTAATCTAAATTTGGGTGGTATATTTATTTTCAAATCATCTACTAATCCTAAAATAAAAAAAAATGAGCAGAATGAAATATATTCAAAAGAAAAAATATTTTTTGAAAAATATAAATATGCAAAGATTGTAGCGAGTAAAAAATATAAAATTATTCCACCTAATATAGGTATGGCATTTTCGTGGAAAGCTTGTGGCTTTTTAAATTGGTTATCAATTAGAAGATTAGTATTAATTTTTTTAAAAAAAAATAATACGTATTTAGTAAAAAAAAATCCAAAAAAAATTATAAAAAGTAAAGATATAATATTATTTAATGCCATACTTTTTAATAGAGTTTATTGCAATACTTAAAATCGAAATAATATTTTCAAAAAAATTTAATTTATTGTAGTTTTTATTAATTTTCCATAACCAATAAATATTTTTTAATCTTTGATTGGAACGAGAGGTATTTAATATTCTATAAAACGCTAAATCTTCATTTAATTTCTTAGCGATATTATTATCTTTAAGCAAGTTACATTTAAATAAATAATCCTCTAAAAGTTTAATCTTTTTAAATCTATGTCCTTTTAAAATAGATCTCGCAATAATCATTGTGGTTGTATTGATAGATGAGTTTTTCATAAATGTCTTGTAATTAAAATACTCCTTAAGCGATGTTTTTTTTTTAATCTTTTTTATATCATTATTTTGAAAAAAAGGTGTGTAATCTGTATAGGTAAAAGTTAAATTATTATTTTCCATATATAATATCTGTTTTTCTAATTTTTGAGGATTCCAAATATCATCTGAATCTATAAAAGATATATATTTTGAATTAGATATTCTCATTCCATAGTTTCTACAAAAAGATGGACCTTTATTTTTTTGTAATTTAACAATAGTCAAATTTTTTAAATATGAAAACTTATCTATTATTTTTTTTGAATTATCGGTTGAATTATCATCTATTATATATAAATGCCATTTTTTATATGTTTGTGCTACTACTGAGCCTATAGCCTCCTCTAAAAATTTAGCCTTATTATAGTTTGGTAATATCACATCAACAAAAATTTTATCTTTGTAAGTATTGTTCATTAATAAAAATTCATCGTCGTAAAATAAAAAATTATTTATTTTTTTTTAAATAAAGATAATAATTTTTAATTTTTTCAAAAAAAACACAAGTAAAAATTATTTGAAAAGGTAGAATTATTAGTTTGTATCTTGGTAAAATAGCTACCAAAGAAAAGATACCAACATAAGCTAAAATTATAAGCAGTAGATAATTATATTCCAAAGACTTTTTTTTATACAAACTAATTCCTATTAATGAGGTAATTCCAATAAATAATAAGGGTAAATAATTAAAAGGATTAAAATATTTTGGATCCATGGATTGGTAATTAATTAATAAAAAAGATGTTGCTTTTTTAAAAAAAAGAATCATATAACCTAAGGGTTCATTTTTAATATTTTTAATTGCTTCATCTAAATATATTTTGTCAAATGCAAATCTATAAAAATTATCTTTAGGTATGTTTCTAACTTGCTCAGTTAGATCGCCATAAGCTAGCTCTGAGCCTTCTACTAAAGAATTTTTAAGCGCTTGTGGATGGTTTCCTCTCCAGAAATTATACCCAAAAGACTTAATAATTGTAGCTTTTTCAAAAATTAAAATATTTCTAATTAAATATGGAGAAGTGGTAACCAAAGATATTAATGAAATTAACAAAATTTTTTTAAAAGTAATTTTATAAAATAAAAATAAATAAGCTATACTTAAAATTACTATAGCAATAGATTCTCCTCTTAATAAAATTAACATTCCACTCGTAATAGAGAAGTAAATAATTGATATAAAATTTTTTTTTTTTGTAATTTCAAAAAAAGAGAATAGAAAAAAAATTATTAAAAATAACTGCAATGATATTGAGGATATTTGACTACAAGCATATAGGTGCATAGGTACTATAGAAAATAATAATGAACTATAAAAACTTATCCTCTTAGAAAAAAAATTATTATTTAGAAGGTAAAAAATTGCAACAGAAATTGAAGCTAATATAATTTGTGAATATAAAACTAATTGAGTAACAATTGTTTCAAAAGAACTAAAAATAGTGAAAAATAAAATATAGTATGCATAAAGTGGAGGCATCCATAAATTGGGCAATAAAACTCCATCAAAATTTTCGTATATAAGTTTTCCATGTACAATAAAATTATTATAAAGGTAACCCCATTCATTTTCGATACTTGTATCTCCAAACATAACTACAATAGGAATTCTTATGAAAATGGAAAATAATATTAAAAAAATTATTACATTTGTTTCTTTATTTTTAATATGGTGATAATTTTCTAAAAACATTGTAAATAACTGATTATATGTATACTTAAACAATATGTTTAAATTAAAAAATAGCATAAATCAAAAAGAAAATCGATTTCAGATAGTTGAAATATTATTTTATACATTTCCACTATCTTTTTTAATTGGCAATCTTGCTATAAGTATAAATACTTTATTATTTATAATTATCTCCTTGATTTTTATTAAAAAAAATCAATTAGATTTAAGATTTAATAAACTAGTCTGGTTTTTAATTATTTTCTTTTTATATTTTTTTGCATCCACTGTAATTCAGTATCTGTATCCTGGATTCCTTAATTCTAAACTTCAAAATTTTCCAATAGAAATAAATCCCATCTTAAAATCATTTTTACTTGTTAGATTTATTTTGTTAGTTCTAGTTATAGATACTCTTTTATATAATAAAATATTAAATCTAAGGAATTTTTTTCTATCATCTCTGATTTGCACAAGTTTTGTAAGCTTTGATGTTATACTCCAATATATAAATGGTGTAGATCTGTTTGGTTATAAAAGTTTTGCTAATTGGAATTCTGGTCCATTTGGTGATGAATTAATTGCTGGTTCTTATTTAAAAAATTTTTCATTATTTTCTCTTTTTTTTATTTTTCTAAATTTTAAAAATGTAAATATAAAAAACCCCCTATTAATTTTTATAATAACTTCACACCTCGTTGCTATTCTTGTTTCGGGAAATAGAATGCCATTAGTTTTATTTCTATTTGGCTGTTTTCTGCTATTTCTATTTATTAAAAATATTAGGTTTGCTATGTCGGTGGGTATAATTCTCTTTATTACAATATTTTTATTTTTATCAAAAAATGACAAAACGCTAAAACAAAATTATGCTGTATTTTTTAGTGAAATTAATATTATTAAATTATTTAATAAAGATGAAGTAGCTAAGAATAATAATTCTTCAAAAGAAAAGGCTAGATTAGCAAATGATGCGGGTTCTTCTGATATAGTTTTGCTAAGACACTCTGGGTACAGTAGGGTTTTTAATACTGCAGTATTAGTATGGCTAGAAAAACCTATAACAGGTTTTGGTCTGAAATCTTTTAGAATAAAATGTTGGGATTTGTTAGAAAAAGATAATATGACAAGAATAGGGGCGCAGGATATATCTTGTGGAAATCACCCTCATCACTATTATTTGGAAATCCTAAGTGAGTCAGGAATTATAGGATTTGTTTTAATTTTTTCTTTTTTGTTTTTTTTATTAAAAAATTTTTTTTATATAATAAAAAAAACTTATAAAACTAGTAATAATGAATTAATTATATTTATGCCAGTAATTGTCTCTGTAATTCTTGAAATTTGGCCTTTAAGATCTGCAGGAAGTTTTTTTACTAATACCAACGCAACATTTTTTTGGTTGATTGTAGGTATTTCTCTATCAATAAATATAAAAAGTTTGTTACGTAAAAATTAAATATAATACTATTTAATTTCCTTTAATAATTATGCTCTATACTTGCGCTTCCGTTTTTTGCCTCTATAGTGGTAAAACTTTGATGACCTCCGTAACTTGAAGCATGGGCCCATAATTGACCAACTTCATTATCATTTATATTTGATTGATCTGGAAAAACTTCATCAACATAAACTCCCTTTTCGAACTTGATTAATTGTTCTGCATTGAATTCTTTAGTAATTACATCTTTAGTATTTTCTCTATAAAGGGATATTTTAATAATACTATCTCCGACTGGCCCATACAAATCTGTAAGTGAATGTATAAAAATTTTACTTCTATATTTTTTTCCCAACGCTGCCAACATCCACATTCTATATTTAGTAGGTCTTTTGTTATGATAAAATCCTCTAGCAGATTCCATCGGCAATCTACAGGTTGAATTTTTCAAATATCCTGAAAATACAAGATTTATTCTTGCTGGTAATTTACCATTTAGACGTTCTACTTTTAAAACTTCTGAACTCATTGGAACATCTAATCTTTTAGCATTTTCATATTCATAAGTATGGTTTCTTGATTTTATTAAGTACTTTCCTTTTGCACAAAAAGGGTCTAAATGAACAAACTGTCTGTCGTGCAGAGGTGATACTGGATAACTAAAAAAGCCTTCTTTTGTATCAACATACCCAGGATCGTGTCGCGCATAATTAAAATTTGAGTGGTATACTTGCATTTCTTTGCCATCAATAGTTTCGTTACCAACTACTGTTCTAGTAAATGATCCACTTAGTTCAAACGAAATTGCACAATTTCCAGGTTTACCGTCTAGAAAATTAACTAAATTTTTTAAATGTTCTTTAGGATAAATTTTTAAGGTTTGATAAGGATTTAATTTAGGTAACATAAAATCAGTTTTAATTGTTTCATTATTTGAATTTGTTATCCACATAACAGCTTTCATACTGTCTTGATTGGTATGACCATTATGACAAATAATAAAAGATCTTATTTCATTATTATCTCTAAGAACTAAACCTGCTTCTTCTCCTACACTAATAGTTTTTCCTTCTTCAATTTCATGATGAGAGTAAGTTCTAGTATACCCGTGAACCATACTCACACTTTCTTCTGATTCGTAAATTACTATCATGGCAATAAAAGGTATCTTCAAGTCGTTGGCTGCGAACGCCTCCATTTCTAAAGAGCCTTCGAAAACTTCATATTTTATTTTTGGTGAGTAATTAACAACCATACCATTACCAAAATCAACTTTCTCTCTAGAAATCAATTTACCTTCCATGTCCCTTAGCGTAGCAATTACCATCACTTCCATGGACATTTTAATAGGCCAATAATTCATATAATTTATTGTTGTTAAAAAATGTTTGTCTTTTTTAAAATAAAAAATAGTTGAAGATCTATAGGCTATACCAAAATTCTTCTTGTAGTTATCTTCCTGTTTTAAATAGACCTGTTTACCCATAAGTAATTTTTACTTTATAATTAAGTTTTTTAATTTAATGATTTTTATACCAAATAAATATTCTAGTCTAGTAGGCTTCTTGTAGCACAAATAAAACAATAACTTTTTAATCATATAAACTTTCTAATTATATAAGAATCTAACAAGAACTCTTATGCATTTTTAATTTTCATCAAATAAGACTTAAATTTACTATGCTTTTATGTGTATACTTCACTAAACTATGGTAAAAATTTGAAATGTATTATTTAAAAAAATTAAATGATAATTATTTCATATATTTTATTTTAATTTTCGTATTTTTCCCATTAAACTATATACCTCAACTTTTTGACGGCGTTTATATTAGCTATTCTATTGAGACAAAAAATCTAGAAAATATAGATTTTTGGTATAAAGATGCTAGTAGGTATGTACATTTTTTTATAACATATCTTATTAATATTTTTACAACAAACACTTCTATATCAGCAGAAATTTTTTTAGACAATCTAACAGTACTTATTTTAATTTTATTTTGTATTGAAGTAAAAAAATACTCTAAACTTCTCTTTGGTTTAGAAGACAGATGGTGCAATTTAGCTGCTTTGTTTACTGCAATTTTTCCCGTATGGCATACTTTTGTTTCATTTAATGTAGCCCAATATCTAATTTCTATTTATTTTTTATTATTTGGATATAGAAACTTTATCAAGCGAAAAAAATTTAAAATATTAATTGGATTAATTTTTATTATTTTAGCTTTTGATGTTGAATCGAACTTATCCTTTATAGTAGGTTTGGCACTTATAAATTTGATTTTAAATAAATCAAATGAATTAAATGATAATTCAATATCTAAGCTCTTTAATATAATTATTATATGTATTGTTTATTACCTTTTAAAAATTTCATATATACCTACTACAGGTTATTTTGAGGGTTATAATAAATTAGGTTGGGGTTTAGTTAGTAATAATTTTTTACCAAGCATATTATTCAGTAATATTTTAAATTATTCGACTTATCTTCTTTTGTTTATATGGATTCCATTAATTTTTTACCTTAATATCCTGATCAAAAATAAATTTCTTAAAATAAATGTAAGCTTTAAATTTATTAATAATTATTTTTTTTTAATAATATTATCAGCCTTTGCTACTTTTCCTTATTTACTTGTAAATAAATCTTCAAGTATATTTTATTTAGCAGATTACTATCAAAGACACGCTTTTTTATTAGCTCCAATTTCAGGAATATTTTTTGCGATAATGTTTAAAGATATGTCGAAAATTAATATTTTTCAAAATAAAGTTAATTTAAAAATATATTTAATTATTTTTATTTTTATTAATTTGATTTTATTAAATTATGGTAATCTCAGAAAAACTGAGTCATATCATTTTAGAAAAAATTTGATAAGTGAACTTAAAGAATATGGATCTATCCCAAAGGGAGACGTGCAGATAATAAGTAAAAATTTACCAGCAGATATAAGAAATGCTGAAGTAAGTTATATTTTTTATAAAGCCTATAACTTAGCCGGTTGGTGGGGTATTACAGCTGAGGAATTGAAAAAAGATTTTAGTCCACCTTATATAAATGGCAAAAGTATTGTAATGGACGAAAAATATTCTACCTTAAATATTGTGAATGATTACTCGTTAGAGTGTAAAAGTTATATCTTTCTCAAAAATGATTTAAAAAAAATTGATAGACTAAAAAAGTTTTACGTAATTAATTATAGAAAATACTATAAAATTGATAAAATTTTAAAAAAATGCTAGCGAGATAAAATTTTATTAAATATCCAATCCTTTCACTAAATAATAAACAAAAAAAAAAGTAAAAAATTTAAAAAAATATTTAATTTAATTTAGTAATCTCTGCAAATCTTGAATGTAAAATTTTTAAATTAAAATTTTGTTCTTTCGCATATTGATTTATTGCATTTTTTACACCGGGAGCATATGAAAGATCGTAATCATCACAAAGTATAGTGCCTCCATTAATTATAATTTGAGTTAGATTCTCTAAATCATTTTTTACAGTTTCAAATTTATGTCCGCCATCTAAAAAAACATAATCAAATTTATTTAAATCAAGTTTTTTTAAAACTTCATTTGAGTTACCTTGAATAATATTTATATTATTTATAAATTTCTTTAATAATTTTTTTACTGATTGAATGCTATAGGGATCTAGTCTTAAAATATATTTATAATATATTGTTTTTAGAGGATTTGAAAATTTAGTATTAGGAATAATTTCATCTCTTGATATTTCTAAATCATTTGAAAATGTATCAATACCAGTAAATTTAAAATCATTTTTATGAATAGAATATAATAATTCACAAATATTTCTTGAAGTTACTCCATGAAAAACCCCAATTTCTAAAAAATTTTTTGGTTTTTTCTTTCTAACTTCATCTAAAAAAAAATCACCAATATTTTTTTGTTTAAAACTTGTTTTTCTCCAATACTTTGAATATTTTATTTTCATAAAATTAATTTAATAATTTTTTAATAAACCGATATATGTAAATGAATGTAAAATCTCGTACTTTTCTAAATAAAGATGACTCATATCTTTTAATAAAACCACCACCATTACTTTCTATCACTAAGATATACGAAACATAATAATCAACACCATATTTTTCATATTCATTCAAGCGTGCTGTCTCAATACTATACCCTTTTGTATATAAGGTGAGATTATACTTATTAGATTTTGCAAAATTTTTTAAATAATTATAAACAGTGTCTTTTCCATTTTTTATATATGAATTTAATAACATAAGACAAAGTCCATCTTTATTTAAATAGTTTTTTAATTCACTTATTATATATGGTGCTTCTTCAAGTCCTCCTTTATCTAAATTAATAAACCAAGGATTAGCCAAGATTAAATCAAATGTGCCATCAACTTTACTGAATAAATTAGAATATATAGTTTCAATATTATTAATTTCATTTATCGCTACATTTAATTTTGTGTATTGTACCGCCCTATTATTATAATCTATAGCTTTACAAGCTTTTGCAAATTGTGATGCAGCGATTGTTATTATTCCAGTTCCTGATCCAACTTCTATAATTTTATTATAATACTTATTCTTTAAAAATTTTTTAATAAATTTAGCAAAAATAATAGAGTCTGCTCCTAACCAAACTTTGTCATTAAACTTTTCAGGATCAAAGCCAAAATTATCATAAACATGATATGGATCACGTAGTAAGATATAGTTATCATATGGAATAAAACTAATATTAAATTTAAATTTTCCATACTTTTGAATTATAATATTATTAGCAATTGCTTTATTTATTAATTCTTCTGAGAATACTTCTACTAAATCAACTTTAGAGACATATTTATTTAGAAAACAAGCATCTAAACAAAATCGAAGTTTTTTTTTTAAAAATAAAATGTAAAGTTTTGGAAATAGAGAATAATAAAATAACAAATGTTTTCTTCTAAAAAAAAGATTTATTATATTTTCATGCTCTTTAACTATGGATAATAAGCTAAAATTTGTTGGAATATATTGTATTTTTTTATAACTTAAAAATTTTAATTTATTCACAATTTCACTTAAGATATTTACATCATAATGATAAGTTAATTGTTCATTTGTTGGAAATTCACTCATAGTTATATAAGTTCTAATTTAAAACTACTTTTAGTCTAACCGTATTAGGACTATCATTTTCGTAAAGATCAATTCGTGGTAAATAAAAAGGATCACTGTTCTTTATGCGCCCTCTAATAAGAGTGGTTCCAGAATCAAAATATTTTGCGGCTATTTTGGGTGCTAACTTACCTATACTTTTTTCGTTTCCATAAGGATAACAAAAACTATGAACTTTTTTGTTTGTATGTTGTTCAATCAGTTCTTTACTCTTAGACATTTCATGTTGAAGTTCTTTTTCTGTAAGGCTACTGACAGCAGTGTGGCTGACGCTATGGCTTTGAAATGATAAATTAGGATTTCTACTTAATTGCTCAATTTCATTCCAGGATATAGGTTTTGGACACCATTTTTTTAATGAATTATTGTTTTCGTTATTTGGTATTTTTTTAATAAAATAATCAAGAAAAATATTCATAACATTAAAATGTTCAACGTAAAGCATTTTTATTAATAACTTGATTAAGTCTTTTTTATTGAATGTTTTTTTTTCAAATCTTTTAGAATTATTAGGAATAGTATAATTACCCTCTGGTAACTTTTCATTAATAAATTGTATTTTTTGATAGGGTAGATTATCACCATTTAAATACCCAGTTGGAAGATAAAATGTAACTGGCCAATTCATTTTTTTACTAACTTCTGATATATTTTTAACTGTTGACTGCACCCCATCATCAAAAGTAATGGCAAAACATTGCTTTGTAGATTTTCCTGCTTTATTTCGCTTAATTAACTCTTCTAATGGAATTGGTTCTGACGGGTATAAAGATTCTACTTGTGATTTAAATATTTCTGCAGGTAAATCATGCCAAGAAATAATATATCCTTCTGATGATTTTCTTAAAATATTTTCACATGCATTAAATAGAATGCCAAATCTAAGAGGTATACTAAAAATATTTTTCATAAATTTTTTATTTCTTAAAACATCTCATAAATTTTATCAGAAACTCTTTCTTCGATATCTTTGTTTAGTGGATATTTTTTACCTAAATATAATAATTTAAGAATCATTGGTTCAAAAATTTTTTCTAAAGAACGATTGTGCCAATATTTAGTTAATGGTTTTATCATCTTTTGAGGATCTAGATTTTCATCATCAAGTTCTTTAGGGATGTCAAAAATTTCTTCAGGTTTATTATAATTAATAGTATTAATCCAACACGACAGTTCATTGTCTTTTTCTAATTTTTTTTCCAAAGCATGACTTAGTGTGTTTGTAAAATATTTATTATAGATTTTTTTAAGTCTTTTGTTAAGAGAGTTATTTTTAATCATTTGTTTTTTCTTATTAAGGTTATTGATTGACCATTTTTTTTTATCAAATTGAATTTGATCCTTTTTTAACAATAAACAATTTTCTAAAACTAAAACATCCATCTCAGTGTTCATAAAACATTTGTATGCATCCATTGGTGTATTAACTATTGGTTCACCTCTTACATTAAATGATGTATTTATTATTAACGGACAACCCGTAAGTTCTTGAAATGATTTTATTAAATCATAAAATTCCTTATTATCAGATCTTTCAACAGTTTGAACGCGCGCAGAATAATCTATATGTGTTACGGCTGGTATATCACTTCTTGGTTGCTTAATTATTTTAAGCATATCTTCGGTATTTGCTTTTGTAAATTTCAGTCTACGGTTTTTAAGAACAGGTTCAACAAACATCATATATGGGTTTTTTTTGTTTGTTTCAAAATATTGATTAGTTTCTTCAGCAAGAATCGCTGGCGCAAAAGGACGAAAAGATTCTCTGTACTTTATTTTTAAATTAATTTTAGTCTGCATTTCAGCAATTCTTGGGTCGCCAATAATAGATCTGGCTCCTAGTGCACGAGGACCAAATTCTGTTCTTCCAGAAAAGTATCCAATTACCTTTCCGCTACCTAAAAATTTAGCAATTAAGGAATTTCTCTCATGTGTATCTCTGATATACTTATATTTAGCGTTTTCTGTATCTAAAAATGCTTCAATTTCATCTTTATTCCATTCGGGACCCCAGCACGATCCTAGTTGTATAGGTTTACCATCTTTTCTTAATTTTCTGCTTTTTTTGAAATATGTATAATACGCATCAAGAGCACACCCAAGGGAAGAGCCCGCGTCTCCTGCAGCAGGTTGAATCCAAATGTCTTTGAATATTTTTTCTCTGTATAAATTCCCGTTAGAAACACAATTAAGAGCAACCCCACCTGACATACAAAGATAATCCATACCTGTTATTTTTTTTGCATAACGTGCCATTGCTAAAACAATTTTTTCAGTTACTTGCTGTACTGAACAAGCAATGTCCATTTCTCTTTGTGTTATATTAGATTCTGGTATACGAGATGGTCCGCCAAATAAATCAGCAAATTTCTCATTTGTCATTACTGTTCCATTTAAATAACTAAAATATTTTTGATTTATTTTAATTGAACCATCACTCTTCAAGAAAATTAATTTTTTTAAAATAATATCCACATAAACTGGTTTACCATAAGGTGCAAGACCCATCATTTTGTACTCACCAGAATTTACTTTAAATCCTATAAATTGTGTAAATGCAGAATAAAACAGTCCTAATGAATTAGGAAAATTCATTTCCTTTATCATTCTTAATTTATTTCCTTCTCCCACGCCAATGCTTGCAGTTGCCCACTCTCCGACACCGTCTATAGTTAAAATTGCTGCTTTTTCAAAAGGTGAAGGGAAAAATGCAGATGCAAAATGAGAGCGGTGATGTAGATTATGAAGTATTTTACCATTATAATTTAGTTCTTTTCTAATTAATCTCGGTAAATAAAGTTTATATTGTATCCAGGATGGTAAAGATTTAATCCAAGCTTCTTCACTATTTGGGGCTGATTTGGCAAAACTCCAAAGCATTCGTTCAAATGTTAAATATGCATTATCATAGTAAACTATTGCTGATATATCTTTTTGTTGAATATTTGCTTTTTCTAAACAGTAGTTAATTGACGAAATAGGAAATCTACGATCATTTTTTACTCTAGAAAATCTCTCCTCCTGTGCAGCAGCAACAATTTCTCCGTCTTTTATCAAAGACGCAGCTGAATCATGATAAAATGAAGATATCCCAATTATATAAACTGGTGCTTTTTCAGGCTTTTGATCTATTGTAAAATTTTTATTTTTTTTCCCATTTGACAAAATTTTACGATCATTTATTTCTCTTTTTAAAAAATCTGATATGACTTGATGACCTAATTGACAAAAATGTCCTTTGTCTTCTTTAAAGCATAATGATTGGCGTTTTTTATAATCTAAAGTTCTTATTTCTTTTAAAAGATCTAATACGTATATATTTTTTTTAGTGTTATTAAAATTATTAAAAAAATTTTTATATATTGGTTTTGCTCCATCAACATAATAATGATATGTGGGTATTGGTAAAATAACTACTGGAATTGGATCAAGTGAATTAATAAATTTATCAAGTATCTTCTGCATGAGAAGATAACTGTTACTGTTAGGTTTATTATAATCTTTATATGGCTGATAAGCTGTTTTAATTAAAAAAGAACGAAGCCTGTCTAAATATGGTTTAAAATTATCATTTATCGGTTTAATGATTTTACTTTTTCTCCATAAATCTACTGCTTTATAAATTATTTCTTGGCCCTTGGGTATAGACCATTGAACCATTTGTGGATCAATATTCTTTAAATTAGTAGTAGTTCTTGGAACCGGATGATTTGAAAGAATTAATTTATTTTCATTTATTTGAAAATATGGTTTAGGTATTAGTATGTTTTTTTTTGTAAAGGGATTAATAGACTCTCTGTAAGCAACTCTGTTTCTTTCAATATTTTCTACTAATATACCTAAGACTATAAGGTCGGCTTCAATATTTTGCGCATAATTCTTCCAAATAAGATATTGTTGGTCTGTACCAGAACCGGAAAGTCCAAAATTATAAACTTCTGCTCCAAAGTGTTCTCCTACTAATTCTGAAAATCTCTCGTTATTACTTACTCCATCCGCAGCTGTATTGGAGTCTCCAAAAAAAAGAATTCTAGGCTTGCTATTTTTTTTCTTTTTAAATTCTAAATTAGAACGAAAACCAGATGAATTAGTTTTTACAAAATAACCACCTGTTTCATTCATTACTCTAGCATTAAGATTTGGAACAAAGAGATGTCCAATATCCTTATTATAACAGAATATTTGACGATGTGTTTTATCAACAATATCTACCATTAACTTTTTTTTCTGATTTTTTAAATTTATTAATAAAGAAAAATTATAATTTTTTATCTATCAGCTAGCAGGATATTCTCTCTTGCCAATAATTAAATCAACAATAGTTAAAAGCCAAACTTGATGTACATTTTCTACAAAGTTATAAGCTTTACTATCAATCCAAAAATTTATATCTCCAAGTTTAGACAAAGGATTATTTTTGTCATGTCCAGTAAATGTAATTATTTTTGATATTTTTTTATTTTTTGCAGCTTTGCAAGCATTGATCATATTTAGAGATTTTCCACTTGATGAAATTAAAATTAGCACATCATTAGAATCCGCATAAAAATCAACAGATTTTTCTACCCATTTTTCATATCCATAATCATTTGAAAAACAAGTTATTAAATCCGCCTCATTAAAATTGACTGCTCTTATATTAGCACCTTTTGTTAAATCTACACTTGCATGACTCGCCATTGCTGCGCTGCCGCCATTGCCAAAAATCATAACTTTGGCATTTTCTTTTTGCGCCTTAACTAAAACATTTTTTGCTTCAATAATTTTTTTAGTTACATGTTCATTTGGTTTTACCAAAGCGGAAAAATCTTCTAAGTAGTTTTTTACAAAATCTTTATCTGACATAAAATTTATTTTATATTTTTATTGTTTATAATTTCTTTAGTAGTTTTGTTAGTTAATTATTTCAATAATATTTCATTTTTTGTATTACAAAGTTCGGTAAAAATAAAGCTATTATTAGTTTTATTTTATTAAAACAAAAAGGGTATCTTATCACCATAGGTAAACTGTCTCTAAACTCATTTTTTAAAATAGCTTCCATAGTTTCTAAATATGAAATTTGTAAATGAATTTTATTCAATTCTTTTTCTGATGTGATAACTTTTTCATTTTTCATCTTATTATACCAAATCTTCATTTCTGGAATTTCTTTATTTTTGTTTAAAATAGATTCATTTTTTCCATGAATACGCGCATAAGCTACTGGAGCTTGAATACAATCGAATTTCCATTTGGCTGCAAGTCGAATGTATAAATCATAATCTCCAATTATATGAAATTGATCATCAAAATAATATTCCAAACTCTTCAGAGATTTTCTACGAATAACATAAGTTGGTGAACCTATAAAATTTTCGTGCAATAATTCACTTAATATCATGCCCGTAGGTAAAAAATTTTTTTTTATAAATTTTTTTCTATTTTTTTTTTCTGATACCCACCACAAATTCCCATATACTAAACCTACTTCTAGATTTTTAAAAAGTGGAATTTGTTTTTCTAATTTGTCATCAATCCACCAATCATCAACATCTAAAAAAGCAATAAATTCACCATTGATTTTTTTAAGAGCCTGATTTCTTGCTTCATAAAGAATTTTTGTATGCGAAGGAGCAAGATAGTATTTAAGACGTCTATCATCATATCCTTTAAAAATTTCAGCACTTCTATCAGTGGACTGATTATCCCAGAAAACTATTTCCCAGTTTTTATAGGTTTGCTTTATAACACTATCAATTGCATCACGAAGGTATTCTTCACCATTATAACAATTTATAATTACGCTAACTAGTGGTTCATTTTGCACAATTTACCTATATGAGTTAATTGTTTTTCTAATTCCTTTTTCAAATGAAATTTTTGGTTTCCATTTAATTTTAATTCTAGCCTTTTTAATATTAGGGAATAATTTTGGTATATCAAATTTTCTTAATTTAAAATCACCATATTGCGGTTTACCACCTTTTGAAATTTTTTTTACTTTTTCAATAACATTTTTAATTATCTTTGGTTTTCCTGAGCCTATATTTATTATTTGTCCCCTAGCTTTCTTATTTGTTAAGGATTTAATTATACCTTCAACTGCATCATCAACATAAAGAAAATCTCTTAACTGTTCACCTTTGGAGCTAGGAAATTTTTTATTTTTAATACACCCTTTTATAATAGTTGGTAAGAAACGATTCACTTCTTGTTTTGGACCATACACTAAATATAATCTTAAAACTGTAGATGGAAATTTTTTTCTTTTAAATAAATTAATCATATGCACAGATGATAATAATTTTGCTCTTCCGTAAGTTGATTTAATTGATTTTAAATTACACTTAATATTTTCTTTTTGTGGAGAATTTGAAGTTCCATATTCTAAACTTGTCCCAATTTGAATAAATGATAAGGGTACTTTTTTTAGAAAAATCTCTGTTAAATTCTTGCATCCATTATAGTGACTCAACAAAACTTTTTTTTTATTTGAATGGTCTACATATCCACCAAGATTTACAACATAATCAAAGTTACCTTTTATTTTTTTTTTGAGTAATGTTTTATTAGCTATATCACATCGTACATATTTAACTTTCGTTAAATATCTTTTTTTTTTAGGTCGATTTGAGGAAATGCTAGTTACTTTCCAACCTCTTTTAAGGGATTTTTTTGCAAGGTGATACCCTATAAAGCCTGTGCCACCAACAATTAATATTTTTTTAGAAGAAGTCAAAATTTAACTTTTTTATTTCTAAGAATCATATCAAGTTTATCTTTATCTCTTTTAGTATCCATACATTGCCAAAAACCTTTATGTTTAAAAGCTATTAGTTGTTTTTTTTTAGAAATTTTTTCTAAAGGTTCTCTTTCTAAATATGTTTTGTCGTTTTTAATAAATTTTAAAAATTTTGGTTCCATAACAAAAAAACCTCCATTTATCCAACCCTCATCTAGTGATGATTTTTCTTTAAAGTGATTAACATAATGGCCTTTTAGTTTTACAGCACCAAATCTTGCTGGAGGTCTCACAGTGGTCAATGTCACTAGTTTTTTATTTTTTTTATGAAATTTTAATAATTTATTTAAATTTACGTTACATAGCCCATCCCCATAAGTCATCATAAAAGTTTCTTTGCCAAGGTATTTTGTTAATCTTTTTAATCTGCCACCAGTCATAGTGTTTTTTCCAGTATCAATAAGATTAATATTTAAATTTGGAAATTTTCTTTCAAAGAATTTTCTGATTATTATTCCTTTGTAACCTAAAGCTATATAAAAATTTTTAAAACCATACTTAGCGTAAAATTTAATAATATGGACAAGAATTGGTTTGCCATTTACTTTAACCATAGGTTTAGGAATTGTATTTGTATACTCAGATAATCTGGTGCCAAATCCTCCCGCTAGTAAAACAACCTTCATATTCATGTTTTTAATATTGCCCATTTTAAACCTCTTTTAATAGCCAAATGCTGGTATTTTTTTATTTGAGCATGCGTTATTTGTGAGGCATTCTGTTTATTTAAATAATAATTACGATACCATTCAGCTACCATTAATGTTAACTCATCAAATTTAAGTATTGATTTCCATTTAATTAGTTTTTTAGCTTTATTACAATTTAGCCTTAATAATCCAGATTCATGAAATCTTTTCTTGGATTTTGAATTTTTTTTCCAAGATGTATTACTCCAATGATTACTCATTTTTTTTACTAGGTCTAACACGCTATATTCTTTTGATAAACTTGGTCCAAAATTAAAAGATTCTCCATGTAGTTTTTTATTAAATTTTAAATTTACAGCTAAACATAGGTATCCACCTACTGCCTCAATAACATGTTGCCATGGCCTTGTAGAGTTTGGGTTTCTTAATTGTGCGGTTTTATTTTTTGACCAAGATTTTATGCAATCAGGGATTATTCGATTATTTGACCAGTCTCCACCACCTATAACATTTCCAGCTCGTGCAGTAGCTATGCGTATTATCTTTTGCTTACTAAAAAAGGAAGTAATATAAGAATGAACTAGTATCTCTGCTGATGCTTTAGAGGCGCTGTATGGATCTTTACCCCCTAAAATATCAGTTTCCTTATATCCTGAATGAGTTTCTCTATTAAAATAACATTTATCACTTGTTATAATTATAACATTACACTTATTTTTTAATTTTTTTAGTGACTCCAATAAATTAAGTGTTCCAAAAACATTGCTTTCCCATGTTAATGTAGAGTTTTTGTAAGATAAACCTACTAAAGCTTGAGCGGCTAAATGAAAAATAAAATCAGGTTTAAAATTAACTATTTTTTTTTCTAACTGTTTTCTATTTCTTATATCAAGTTTTATATTTTTTATATTTTTGCCTATTTTTGATGCAACAAAATGTGATGGAGAAGTATTAGGATCTAAAGAAATACCCATAACATCAGCACCTAGGTATTTAAGCCAGGCTGTAAGCCATGAACCTTTAAATCCGGTATGACCAGTAACAATTACCTTAGAATTTTTAAAAACTTTTAAATTTTTCATTTTTATAATTCAAAAAATTATTAATAATAATCTTAATTATTGTGTCAAGATTTTATAATTAGATCTTTATCTTGAATATAATTTAAATTATTTTTAAGTGCTAACTCTGCTTTATTAAGCTCAATGCCCATATCACCTGCATGTTGTAAGCTTGAAATATATTTTTCATTTATAAGTGTATTAATAATTTCTAATGCCGTTTTTCCAACTATTTCTACTTCTAGGTTATGCTCTGAATTTTTTTCTAATTTACTAAAAGTACAATAACCAACTCTTAATAGTTTTTCCTTTTGATCTACAGCTATTAGAAAGTAACCCTTTGGATCGATAACAAAATCTTTTATTTTATGGTACTTTGCAGTTATTTTTTTTTTTATTTTTTTATTAATTTTAAAAAATCTTCCTTTTATAGATTCAGACTTAGAATCAGTTACCATTTTTAGGCAGAAATATTAATTAATTTCTTTTTTATTGAAAATTCTAAAAGCAACTTAAGAACAATTAAATATATTAAAGTAGATATTAAAGTATTATGAAAGAATGGTATTCCCATAAAATAAGATTGAGCTAATCCAGAAAAATT
>MDSV01091076.1_pt1 | contig 19080 bp, 14 predicted proteins | sample 810851 | NCBI WGS metagenome assembly MDSV01 (sample SAMN05326640, study PRJNA326480) | marine metagenome | isolation source: seawater | place: Atlantic Ocean: North East | collected 2012 | reverse complement strand
TCTCATTAGAAAAACTTTACAGTAACGATCCAAAATCTGACTTGCAGGAATTTACGCAAAAAGTTTATCAGCAACTACCTAAATACAAACTCATCTCACAATCCGGACCTGATCACGAACCTGTTTTCGAGATAGCCGTAGAAATCAATTCTCGCATAATCGCTTCAGCAACAGGAAAATCAAAGTCTGAAGCAGAAGCTAAAGTTGCTTCATTAGCCCTTCAAGAACTAAATTCCGAGTAAAGATGAAATACTAAACATGTTTAAAAAATCAAATAACGGAAACAAAGAACAAACATCCAAAGCTCTTATCAAAAGCAAGCAAAGCTGGTTTTCAAAGATACCATATCTATTTACCAAGCCAAGCTTGTCTGAAGAAGAATTAGAGCTACTAGAAGAAATATTATTAAGTTCTGATGCGGGATATGAAACGACCATTAATATAATAGAACAGGTAAGAAATAGATTGTCTCAAGCCTCAACAAGTGATTCCCACAACTCCATAACTATTCTAAAAGACATACTCATAGAAACCTTAAATTATGATCCTAACGATAACTATTCAAAAAGAGAAGCAAAACCTTATGTGATCCTTGTAGTAGGAATAAACGGAGTTGGTAAAACTACGAGTATAGCAAAACTAGCATCTCTATTTACTCAACAAGGTAAAACTGTTCTACTGAGTGCCGGAGATACTTTTAGAGCCGCTGCTTCTGAACAGCTAACATATTGGGCGGAGAAGCTTAAAGTCGATATAGTAAAGCAACCTCAGGGATCAGACCCTGGTGCAGTAGTATATGATTCATATCAAGCCGCCGTGTCTAGATCAATTGATGTCTTACTAATTGACACAGCAGGTAGGATGAATAACAAAAGCAACCTTATGGATGAATTAGCAAAAATCAAACGCATACTAAGCCAGCATGATTCAGAAGCTCCACATGAAGTCATTCTTGTATTAGATGCAACGACTGGTCTTAATGGTCTGGAACAAGCAAAAGCCTTCACAGAGTCTACTCAAACTTCTGGAATATTTTTAACTAAGTTGGACGGCACTTCAAAAGGAGGTGTGGTATTCCCCATAACATCCGAGCTTGGTATACCTATTATTTTTATAGGGACCGGAGAGACTGAGCAGGACATTGCTTATTTTGACCCCGAAGACTTCGTAGAAGCTATTCTAGATATCTAATTTTAAGGCTTACACGTGCTAGAAATAATATTATGGATAGTATCAATACAAATTCTTGGCCTAGCAGGGTTCCCAATATGCTACAAAGTCTTTTTTAGATTACCTGACAAAGGGTACATAATATCCAAGGTTCTCACCACAGCAATACTTGGTTACTCAGTATGGATTGTAACCATTTTAAGTTCATGGACATATAATCAAACTCAGGTACTTATAATCCTATCAGCCTTCATAATATTCCAGATCTTATACCTAAAACCTTCGTTTATATATGAATCCTTGAAATGGATTCTTAGCAACAAACATATTGCGATTTGCAGTGAATTACTGTTTGTTAGCACCTTTTTAATCTGCTCATTTCTCGTATCGCAGAATCCAGCCATTGAACTTACAGAAAAACCAATGGATTTCATGATATTGAATTCGATCATGGGCCTTGGTAATCTGCCTCCTAATGATCTTTGGTTAGCTGGACATAGCATAAATTATTATTATTTTGGTCACTTCCTAATAAGTCTGATAGGCACGCTACTAAGTACTCCATCATTCATTACGTATAATCTAGGTTTAGTATTTATATGTGCGACCTCATCTATTATCTTGTATGGAATTTCTTACAATTGTTTACATTTAGCAAACGTCAAAAAACCCTATATATTAGGTTTGATACCTCCTCTAACTACCTTAGGACTAGGTAATCAACTTGGACTCATAGAATTCCTCAGGTCCATAAATTTATATTCCCAAAAGTTATCTCAGTGGATATCAATAGATAATTTATCCTATATATCTGGTAAATCGTTCACCTTATTCCCTGTTGAACCTTCATGGTGGTGGAGATCAAGCAGGATCATAAACAGCTTTGATGAGAATGGTTCAAGTTTAGATTACACTATAACTGAATTCCCTTTATTTAGTTTCTTAATCGGGGATCTTCATGCACATCTACTGTCAATACCTTATCTTCTGTTAGTATTTTATCCAGTCCTTGTAATTATATTGTTCGCTAAAACCAAGCAGCCTGGGAAATTTCCGCTGCTCCCAATCAGCTGTGTCTCAGCATTCCTAGTCACAATTTCTACATTAGTAAATCCTTGGAATTTACCTTTCAGTATTATTTTTTTAGGAGTGGCTTTCTATTATTGCTTGAACCAACAGCACACATTCAAGGCCATTAATATAGTAAATGTGAAAATATATGTAATTGTAGTAGTAGGAATAGTGGTTTGTATGTCTCTACCTTTTATCTTACATTACAATAGTACTAATACAGCCATAGCTTTAAATATTGATTTCAATACCAGATGGATCCATATGTTACTAGTGAATGGAACATGGATGTTTGGATCCGTTGCAATCTACGTTATTTGTTTAAAGTTTATAAAACCATATTTAAAAACTCTTACTACCGCAGAATACATATTGCCTCTCAGCCTAGGCTTGTCTCCGTTGCTTTTATGGACATTATTGATTTGGTTTGTCCCAGTAGATGATCCCTATACAATTATCATACTCAGAAAATGGTCCTTTGTACTACCTTTATGTTTGTTAAGTAGTGCTAGTCTATTCGTTGTGTTCAATACGCAGAAGTTACTTAAGAAAGAAAACATAATTAGCTTTCCACTCATACTTATCGCTATCGGATATTTCATACTATCTGTGAGTGAACTGTTTTTCATTGTAGATGTGTTTAATAATCGAATGAACACGGTTTTTAAATTTTATTACCAAGCATGGTTTTTCCTGAGCATTGGCGTAACTCTATTCTTAATCGTTCTAATTAGAAACAGCTCACTCTTAAGAATAAAATATCGTATCATTACGCCTGTAGCGTTAATATTATTAGTGATGGTTGGGCCAGCGTACTATCCCATAGCCTTAATCACTAGCCACGATTGGATTAACCCAAAAGAACTAACAATGGATGGAATATCTTTTTTGAAACAGCGTGACCTGGCTGAATACCAAACTATTTCATGGCTCTCAAAACAACCCGCACAAATATTAGCAGAATCTTACGGAAAAGATTATTCAAGTCATGGTAGACTATCTTCATTTTCAGCCCATTCCTCTGTTTTAGCATGGCCTGGTCATCAAATCCAATGGCGCAATCAGCTCGATACGATCAATGAACGTCAAATTAATCTAGATCAATTATTCACTACTCATGACATTGCCCTGGCACATTCCTTAATCGACAAGTATCAAATCAGTATGATTGCAGTAGGTCCATTAGAAGAATCTATTTATGGAGGAAATACAGAAAAATTCTTTGACAAACATTTTGATATCCACTACTCGAACAGCAACTTTAAGATATACGGCACTAAATATTATGATCTTGTTAAATAGACGATTATTAACACTCTTAGATCCGTATTTAGTGGCGTACATATCCATAATCATATTTAGCCTGATAATTAGGGTTGTAGGATTAGATGATCGAGCCATCCATTACGATGAAGCTATACACCTTATGGCTTCATTCAAATTGATGCAAGAAGGCGTATATGAGCATTCCGCCTGGATGCACGGTCCATTCCAAATCGAGGCTGTCAGTTGGGTATTTAAAATTGTAGGCGATTCTTTATTTTCCGGTCGCATCTTATATGTTTTATTTGGCACTGGTTTAGTATGCTTACCATTACTACTTAGAATCCATGTTGGAAAACCAGCGTGTCTAATAATGGCTCTTTTATTAAGTATTTCTCCAACTTTGGTTTACATGAGTAGATTTGGACGTAATGACATTATCATCGCATTCTTTTCCTTGCTCTTATTTATACTTGCTTACAAATATGCAATATCTGGTAAATCAAAGTTCTTATTCCTCATATCGATCACATTAGCACTAATTTTCAGTACAAAAGAGACCAGTTATTTTATAGTGGCCACCATGGGAGCAATACTCGTTATTGTACTTGTCTGGATTACAGTAACAAGAAAACATGAAACTTCAAAGTCACTTCTAAATACCAGACTATGGGATTTAACCTTACTGTTATTTGGATTGATATTCCCTTTATGTGCCGCTCTTATTGGTTTCTTTCAAACATCCATGGGCCTAATACTTGTTGCTCCCGAAGGAACCTCAAATACATTAACAGGGGCTTTAGGTAATGGGAATCCGTGGATACATGTAGAAAGCTTATTCTCTAATTCAGCATTAATAATAATGCCTGTGACAATACTCAGTGTGATTACATTTAGTGTGTTCTTGAAGTCCTGCGCGTCCATATTAAAGAAAGCTTTTATACTTTCATTATTGATGTTCTACATCTTGTACGCTTATATATGCGTATCAATAGGAGAAATTCATAATATTTTATTAATTTCGGTCACCACATCAGTGATACTTCTTTACTTTTGCATCACCTGGTCGAAATTTATAAAAAATCTTATTGGTCGGAGTATATTTATATATTGTTCCTTTGCAATTGCATTACACCACATACTAATCTGCACAGGTGCAACTTTAATACCAACCTTTGCCCGACTGCTATTCCCAGGTACCCCTGTGTTTAATGAATTTATGACTTTAGCCAGCCTAGTCACACTGATCATTATTACTATCTTTTACTCTATATCATTAGCAGTGGGACTATATCGCTTTTCCTACAAGTGGATCCTCCTGTTAGGATTATTCACTTGCATAATACTAGTCACTTACACTACTTATTTCACTAATTCACAAGGATTTTATACCGGTATTTGGCAAAGCTTAGGATACTGGATGGCCCAACAAGAAGTTGCTCGCGGTAATCAGCCCTGGTATTACTATGTCGTAGGATTAAGTATTTATGAATTCCTTCCAATCATATTTGGCATTTTAGGCATAATATGGTCATTAAAAACTAAACATATAATTGGTGGTTTGTTCTCATTGTGGGCGATTGCCAGCATAATATTTTTTACTGTTGCATCAGAAAAAATGCCATGGCTCCTAATCTATATTAACCTACCACTCGTCCTTTTAAGTGCACTTTTTATAGGGTCATTTTTGAATGCGAAAATCTCTATTTCAAACAAGGCCAGCGAAGTATTTTTATTATTTGTATGTTCAGCCGCTCTATCGTTAATTTTACTAACCGTTCTATCAATGGAAATCAACTTGTTCTTTATCCTATTTTTGATATCAATAGGCTTGGTATTAGCATTCTTTTCAGCCACTTTGATTAGACATATTGAACCTGCAAACTATAAAGCGATATTAATATTACCCGTTTTTGCGGTTCTAATAACTTTAACTCTAAACAACACATATTTTTTAAATTATCGGAACGATGACTCATTAAAACAATTTATGACATATGCACAAGGTAGCAACGAATTAGCTAACTATTTTTTGGGCTCATCTAACAATACAGCCACCCTGCAGAAAGTTAATCATTTGACCACAATTGATTATGACATATGGTATCCAATGCATTGGTACGCTAGACACGACGACATTAATGGAACAGTGGAATTCCGTTGTTTCAAAATACATGGGAATCCAGAATGGAATGAGACTTGTGTGACCATAAATGATATTACTAAGAAACAAACTTTCTTAGTAAGTGAAATCCATCATCCTTTGTATCAATCACAAGCCATATCAAAAAACATAACTGGACCTGTACACAATATACTGTGGTTTCCAGAAATATACAGGCGCCCGGGTGAAAACAGAATCAATGAACCGATTATGGAACAAATCAAACTAGATTACATGTATTTTAGCAGCGCAATTTTTGATTCATCTTTCTGGAATTCTGTAAGAAATTACTTGTTCCTAAGAGATACTGATCAAGATTGGTTTCACGGAGATTTCTATATATATGAACAACTACCCAAACATTAAGCCCTATTTAGTTTGCAAACTTAGATACCCAGTGTAAAATATTATTAAAAGATAATACAAAGGCTGGCTGAAAATGTCGAAAATCAACACAACTAATGAATCTAGGCGCTCTTTTCTATCCAAAATAGGAATCGGCACAGCTGTCATAGCTATAGGTAGTAGCCCCATCTTGAATTGGATTCGCAAAGAATCTGTTCACACAACCAACCATTATGAAGACTCCATCTTCACTCCCAAAAACCCGAAAGTATAACTACTTGGCCCTCCCAAAAGACCGTTCCAAGAAATAATTTGTTAATTCTAACACCGTAGGTCGACCATGCGGGCAGGTGTGCGGGCTTGTAGTGTTTTCCAACTCTCGGACCAAAGAGACCATCTCTTGCATAGGTAATCGTTGCCCAGCCCGTATGGATGAATGGCATGCTATTGTAGCAATCAGAGAATAATTAGGAATGCCAGATTGCATATCTTCTAATTGAAACAAGAGATCTTCGATAAAATTCCGACTGCCTGATACGGCTATTGACTGAGGGATAGCTCTAATCAAGAAAGAATTATCTCCAAAATACTCTGCAATAACCCCAGCTGCTTTTAATCGAGACTCGTTTTCATGAAAATATTCAAATTGTTCCGCATTGAGCTCTAAATGAATTGGTTCGAGTAATACTTGAGGGGTTTGTTCGTATTGATTAATGTCATTATTCAATTTATCAAATATAATTCTCTCATGAGCAGCATGTTGATCTATTAAATAAACCCCAGAAGGAGTTTCTCCAACAATATAAGTCAGCTTAACTTGTCCCAACACATTTATGTCCCTCAAAGTCGCTCTATAAACCCCTCCTGAGACCTGTTGCCTAATATCACTATCTCTTTCTGCAATATTGTGTCGTATCATATCTAACTGAGTATCAAAATTTTCACCAATGTTCGCTGGGGATTGTTTCGTCATAGGAGAAATATTTTGGATCGAAGTGATACCCGAAAATTCAGACACATTCTCTCTAACGGACCTTTGTATATTTGAAAAAATTTGAGATTCTCTTAAGAAACGAATCTCTGTCTTGGCAGGATGAGCGTTAACATCAATCTCATCAAACGGAACATCTAAACTAAGTATTCCTACAGGGAAACGTTTTTCAGGAATTAAACCATGATAGGCTTCAGTAAAGGCGCGACTTAATATTAAATTATTAACAGATCTACCATTAACAAAAAATATCATACCCTGCCTGTTTGAACGATGCAGGTGAGTTGGAGATATATAACCTGATATGTGATGTCCGTCTCTTTCAAATTCAACATTTATGAACTCATTTGCGATTTCACTTCCAAAGCATTCTGTAACCGCATCTTTTACATTTCCATTACCAGGACTATTTAGGATTGTCTTTCCATTAGATATTAATCTGAATTTAATCGCAGGATATGCGCACATGTATCGAACTATCAAATCTTTAATTTTGATATTCTCGCTTCTAGCTGACTTTTGAAATTTCTTTCGAGCAGGTAAATTTTCAAAAATATTTGAAACTGTAATCTCAGTACCCGGTTGGCAAGCTGATGGCTGAATTGTCGATGGTGTTCCAAACACATTTTCCAGTTGATATCCAAAGTCTGATTCGTGTACTCTACTTAACATTTTCATATGAGCGACCGACGCTATACTAGGTAATGCTTCTCCTCTAAAACCCAGACTTTCTATCTTGAATAAATCTTCATCTTTGCTAATTTTACTAGTAGCATGATGTTCAAAAGCCATAGGCATATCCGACTCAGAGATGCCTGTTCCGTCGTCACTAACTATCAAGCATTCAGCGCCTCCGTCTACAACCTCTATTCTGATATCAGTGGAATTAGCATCAATAGAATTTTCTATCAGTTCCTTGACTACTGAAACGGGGCGTTCAATAACTTCACCTGCTGCTATTTTTGCGATCAATAAAGAATCTAATTTTCCAATTATAGCCATATTAAAACAGAGGTAAGATCGTCCCTTTAGGTTTGTAATGCTTATTCGATGAGGTTTTCGTAGCTGCTACTTCTGTTATCACTTCATAAATAGTTGCCATAGCATCATCTATATTGCGCTGGAAAAAAAATGGTTGAACCCATAACCCACCGAAATGAGCTACAATTTCAGGATAATCATCTATTACAAAATCTGGCACTTCTGGAACTTTAAGTGATTCAAATTTTGCATCAAAATTGTCTTTGGGTTTTTCATATACTCCAGATACATACTGTCCTAAATCATGTTCTTCTATGACTTCCCATCTTTCTCCCATACCAGACCATATATAAATAGAATGCCCATCATCTAACAATTTTTGGAATGTTTCCTTAGTGCCAGGCCTCAAAGAATTGTCCAGGCCAAGAATCGTATAATCTACATCAAAAAAAACTTTCAAAATATTAATCCATTAAATTATTAAAACACAGAAATATCACTGATAACCAGAAAATCAATCCGTAAAAACTCATCTCTCGTAATGCTTCCGTAACTTTGGGTCCATATACTGTTGCCGTAACTTCTACAAGTCATTGTAGCAAAAACTTAGTTACTTAACACATATGAAGTGTTATGTTAAGGAGTTTCACAAATATGCGCAACACCCCTACACAAGATGAGCCTACGCCTATCTATAAAATATATTGCAAACTGAGTGAACTCCCAAAACTTAACGATGAAATGGCTGCTTCCTTCAGAGTGTTAAGTAAAGCAGGGCTTATAGATAAATCAAAACCTTTTGTAATAGATCCAAAGCAATCATAATATGATAATCAAATTGTTCAACATAGAAAGACTGAAATGGGAATATTTCCTATGTGGTGGAGAAGATCGTCCTAAACGAAAACTACCACCTTCTATCTCAATTATTGATATAAGCAAATGGAAGGAAATGACTCCAACTAGCAAATTCAGATTCAATTTCTCTACAAATTAATCTTATATTAAACCAGTTTCTTGACGTCAGCACCAACTGCTATTTCGTTTTTATAGACAACCAAAGGTCTTCTGATTAATCTTGGTTCCTTTAGCATTTCTAGTATCTTCTCATGTTCCGACATAGCATCGATATCTAGCCCAAGTTTCTTGAAAGAAGGACTACGTTTAGCAAAGATATAGTCGATATCAGTATAATTTAGGAACCCCATAATTTCCGACTCCGATAGCGGGTTATCAAAGATATCTCTGTCAACAATGTCAAAATTATTTTGCAAAAGTAACTCTTTTGTCTTTTTGCATGTCGATCATTTATTCCATGTGTAATAGATCATAATTGATGTGAATACCTCCTTCACAATTCAGATTTTAATTTGTACAAGAAATTCATAGCATCCATTGGTGTCATATTATTTACATCAATTTCGGATATCTGTTTTAATAGTTCTTCCGAAGCCCAGTTAAATGTTAGTTGGGAACCTTTTATCTCGCCGTTTTTACTATCACTATTAAAAGTAGTCTGCCCTTCTAAAGATTCTAATAGTTCTGCAGCTCTTAGCAACACCGATTTAGGCATGCCCGCTAATTTAGCAACATGGATCCCATAGCTTTTATCAGAAGAACCTTTCAAAATGCGTCTCAGGAAAACGATTTCCCCATTATTTTCAGAAACCGCGACATGATAATTCTCTATCCTTGGCAGGGAATCAGCCAGTTGACTCAACTCATGGTAGTGAGTAGCAAATAATGTCTTACAGCTTAATAAAGGAGAATTATGTATGTATTCAATAACAGATTGTGCAATTGCGAGCCCATCATATGTACTGGTACCTCTTCCTATTTCATCCAGTATTAAAAGAGACCTGTCAGTAGCTTGCAGTAATATATCTGCCGTTTCAGACATTTCCACCATGAAAGTCGATTGGCCCGTGGTCAAATCATCTTGTAGGCCTATCCTGGTAAATATTCGGTCTACTATCCCAATTTCTGCAAAATCAGCGGGGACAAAGCTTCCTATTTGAGCCATAAGAACAATAATCGCTGTTTGACGTATATATGTACTCTTACCAGCCATATTAGGTCCTGTTAAAACAATTAAATTCCCAGATTCCTTAGAAAGTAACAAATCATTTGCAATATAATTATTATCGCCAATGACCTGTTCTACAACTGGGTGCCTACCACCAGATATACTAATGTCAGAGTTTTCAGTGATATTAGGCTTTACATATTTATTGCGAATAGCCATCCTAGCATATGAACAAATCACATCTAATTTAGCGATCCCTTGAGAACTAGATAGCAAAGAAAAATGAAACGCTGAAACTTGGCTACACATTTGGGTAAATAACTGCTTTTCCAATATATCGATCTTATCTGTAGAAGTAAGAATTTCTAATTCATAATCCTTCAATTCTGCTGTAATAAATCTTTCAGCATTTGTAAGGGTCTGTTTCCGAATATAATCATCAGGCACTTTGTCTAAATTAGACTTACTAATTTCTATAAAATATCCAAACACTTGATTGAATCTAACACGTAAATTCTTTATTCCGGTTCGTTCTTTTTCCTTGATTTCCAAATCCACTATTACATCTTTTGTGTTTTTAGATATTTGACGAAGCTTATCAAGATCTTGAGAAAAACCTTCTTTTATTATCTTGCCTTCTCCTACTTTCCCTTCCCAATCAGGGATAATCGCAGACTCTATAAGGTTACTTATTTCAGTGGTAATCCTAGACAAAGTGCAGACATCTCGAATATCTTTGTATCCAGATCCATCCAAGTAATCCACCAATTTATTAGATTCATTGACCGTATGTTTCAAACTTAACAAATCATTAGGATTAGCTCTGTTGAACTTAATTTTGCCTGTGATGCGTTCTAAATCAGATATATCTGCCATTGCACTTTCAATTTGATCCAAAGTAGTAATATCTCTCACTAAGCACTCTACAGCGTTTAGTCTCCTGGTTATGCTTGTGCAATCTATCAAAGGTTGACCCAACCATTTTTTTAGAAGCCTACCCCCCATTGGAGTCTTTGTATAATTAAGTGTCTTAAATAAGTTTGCTTGCGATTCAGAAGATTGATAATTATCAAATATCTCTAAATTAATCCTAGTTTGTTGATCCAGCACCATAAAATCGTCGGTTTTATACACAATTGGAGACTGAAGATGATCAAACATCATTTTATGGGTTCTATCCAAATAAATTAAAATTCCTAATACGGCTTCTGCCATTACTTGATTAACTTCTGTATTATTGCTCAAATCTTCCAACCGGCCTTCTGATACAACATACTGATGACTTACCGTCAAATCAAAATCCTGATCTCCAATCACAGTCAGTACATTGTCAGTTTCGTGTTTTACACTGTAGCCGTTTAGAGATTTAACAAAAGTTGCATCTGATTCACAAACCAAGATTTCAGATGCACCTAACCTAACCAATTCCGTTTCACAAGAATTTACTTCTACACAGGTCACTGCAAACTCTCCGGTTGATATGTCTACATATGCTAATCCGACTTGGCCTTCGTTTTTTCTCAAACAAACCAAATAGTTGTTAGATAATTGATCAAGAAATTGATCTTCGAATACAGTTCCAGGAGTAACGACTCGAACTACTCCTCTATCAACCAATCCTTTAGAAGCAGCAGGGTCACTCAGTTGTTCACATATAGCTACTTTGTGCCCATTTTTAACCAATTTACCCAAATAAGAATCGCAAGCATGGATAGGTATACCTGCCAGAGGAACTACGACACCTTTACCAAGACTTTTCTTAGTCAATGTTAAATCGAGTTCTTCTGATATAACTTTGGCGTCTTCATCAAAACATTCATAAAAATCGCCCATACGAAAAAACAGTATCGCATCCTCATAAGATGTCTTAACGTTTAAATACTGTTCTCTAATAGAAGTCACAACCGCCTCAAATTCCTTCTAAGAATTTAATGTACTTCACAAGAAGGGCTATTCTTTCCAGAATCTCTCTTCTATGAAGTTCCATCCATCATCTACTACTTCTTCCCTAACTGATTCAATCATTCCAGGATGTCCACATGCATATATGAATGTTTCATTTTGAGGAAGTTCTCTGGTAACTAACTGATCCTTTACTATATTATTGACTCTACCGGTCAACCCAGACCAGCTGTTATTTCGTGAATCTCCTGGTCTACTTATTGTTGGAACAAATTGCACAACATCAGGATATTGATTCGCTAGATTTTGTAGCTCTTCGTCATATACTAATTCATCATGATAACTTGCGCCTAGCAAAACATAAAATGTCCGTTCCAAGCCGTCATTAGAATTCAAATGATTTCTGATCATGCTAACATAAGGTGAGACGCCTGTTACAGTAGCCACCATAACATGATGACGATAGTCGGGCTTCAAAGTAAAAATACCTTTCGCGCGAGGTCTTATAGAAACTCTATCACCTATTCCTAGTTCCCATATTTTAGGAGTCAATTCACCATCACGAACTAATTCTACAAATATCTCCAAATGTTTCTCATGTGGAGAGGATGCTATCGAATAAGCTCGCTCTATACCTTCGATCCCCAAAGTACAGTACTGTCCGGGCTTGAACGTAAAACTAGTATCTACACATTCCAACTTAATGACCATTAGGTCTTCGGTTACCTGATTTCTAGATACCAACTGGGCTTCAGGCATCGCCATTTACTTTACCTCTTCTTATTTAAGCTAGCGGGTAGTATTCTTAACTTTGGTACATCTGCCATCTGATTAATCTTATCATTGTTTTGTAGAGCAACAGCTAGCTCTCCAAATAAGCTCGTATGAGCGATAACGCCATCAGGCAATTCATTATTGATCCGAATAGTACCATCAGCAGTATATTCATCAGTCTGTAGAGTAACTTTATCGCCATTTTCAATTTTCATTGTTTCTGCTGACTCGGTGTTTAACTCAAACACATCTGGCCTATGAATAACATTGTGATTATCTTCTTCGGATATAGAAAATAGGTCATTATCCATAAATAGAACTCTACCTTGCACTAAGAAGCATTCATCAGTAGAAACATCTTCGAAGCTTTGGTTAATATTCGCACTCAATTTTGGTCGCGTTTCAAATAATCTTTCTGTGCTATTGTGTTCCTCATTTAATGGCCACTGTACTCCTAGAGACTTATAAGAGGTATACAACTCTTGAGTAGGCTTTGGCATATCATATCCAGACCTAAACACTAACTGGACATTCTTATCAATCAAGTCATAAGAAATTCCTTGATAACTGCTCACCACAGATGCTATTTCTTCCATTACAGAAGCCTCCGAATCAAAGCTTAATCCATCTATCTGCAATATATCTGACATTCTCGTTATCAATTCTATCTCAGATATAGATTCATTATTCTTTAATTCCATTGCTGGTACAATTTTCTGAATCCGTCGCTCTAAATTGGTGTAGGTCCCAGTCTTCTCAGCAAATGTTAAGCGAGGAAGAACAACATCTGCATCATCAGTAAGATCACTGGGGTAACTTTCCAAAGTTACTAAGAATTCCAAGTCTTTTAATTTGTTTTTTAATCCATTGATAATTGGGTGGCTTTCATTCAATAGTTCACCAATCACTAACATGCTACTAATGTTCCCATTAGTTATTGAATCCTCCAACTTATTTAAACCAATTCCTGGATTCTCTGTATCAGCAATAACTACTCCGTCGGGTAATCTTCTATGCAAAGAACCCATGTCTTGAGCCCCTTGTTCATTACCACCTTGTCTCATCGGATAAATTCCGCCTCCCTTTTTACCCAATGAATCAGTAATCAAACTTATATTAACCAAATGTCCTACAATCTCATCAGATTGCTCATAACTTATGGTATCTAAAGAATATATTATTGAAGTCTTTTCAGACTTGCTTAACAAATTAGCAGCAGAATTAAGAGCTTCTTCAGTTACTTTGGATTTCATAGATATATTTTTTAAATCCAAACTTTCAACAAATTCTATTAAGTCATCGGAATTATCGATACGTTCTTCCAATTCTTGTTTAGATATTAATCCGTCACTCAACATTATTTTCATGATCCCTAATAGCACCAAATTCTCTGTTCCTGGATAAGGCCTTAGCCACAAGTCACTATGTCGAGTCATTTCCGTTTCTCTTGAATCCAAAACTACTATTTTCGCACCGGATTTCCTGGCTTTCTTGATTGGTAGTGAGACCAAAGTGTGTTCTTCTGTTATGTTTGAATTAAAAACTAAACAAGCTTCAGAATCTGTGAGATCCCAAATTGAACCTGTACCAGCTCCAATTCCCAATGTAATTTGCATTGCCTCTGTCAATTTTGGCTTGAGATTAGTAGATTGATCAATATTATTAGTTCCCATGTACGAACGAACTAGTTTTTGCCATAAATACAATTCTTCGTTGGTATTATCACTCGCGGTCAATAATGAGAACTCCGACTTAGAACCTTTGGACCATTTATCACAAATATAAGCAATGGCCTCATCCCAGGATACGTTCTCCAGTTGGCCGTTTTTCCTAATTTGAGGATGCCGAATTCTAGAGGTGGAATTTAAATAGTCAAGTCCAAATTTACTGCGATAGCATCCTTGTCCATGATTAACAGGAGAATCTAATTCAGGAACTACCCTTATCATTCGACCAAAATCATTCAACTCTAAATTGAGCTGACAACCCACAGGGCATTGCGTGCATACGGTCTTTTTTACTTCTCTAGGTTTCTCCCATTTATTTTCTTTCTCTACCAAAGCGCCTACGGGGCATACATCAAGGCACGCTCCGCAAAATTCACAACCTGATTCAAGAAGAGAACTACCAAATGAAGTCCCGACAAGAGCTTTTCCTCCCCGGTCTATAAATGCGATAGCTGAGTCTCCTCGCACTTCTTCACAAACCCTAACGCAACGTCCACATGTAATACATAGATTGTAATCCCTGTCATAAAAAGGGTCTTTAAGGTCAAGCGGTAATGATTTATAGTTGTAATCTAGGTGTGATTCCAATTCCATTCCTAAGTACCTTACAGTATCTTTGAATTCACAACGTTCATTCTTCGGACATGTTATGCATCTATCATTTACGTCTACATGCCGTAAACATACGTCACTTGGGCCACATATATCTATACGATGACACGTAAGGCATCCATTTGGATGCTCTGCAATCATCATACTCATTATCGATTTTCTCAGATCATTAACTTCTGGAACATTACTATTAATTTCCATTCCATCTTGTACTGGCAAAGTGCAAGATGCGGGCATTCCTCTACCGTCTACAACAGATACAACACAAGTTCTACACGCCCCAAAAGGCTTCATCCCTGGGTGATAGCACAGATAAGGAATGTATATACCTGCATCGATAGCAGCCTCGAGGACCATTTTACCGGGTTCGGTTTGAACTTCTTGACCGTCAATATGGATGGTTATTTTATCTGCCATAGATATTCACACTATCTCCTAGTTCTTGTTGGGGAAAATCTTTGGTTATTACATACTTTAGTAAGGCACGTGTGACCGATAATATGCTGATTAAATTCCTCAGGAAAGTATTTGATTGCAGATGCTACAGGATTGAATCCTAATTGGCCATGACCACATAAAGACCCAGCTTGCATATTTTCACCAATATTCCGCATTAGATCCAGATCTTCATCCGTACCCTCCAAATCACATATCCTCTCTATAACTTCCAATAAATGGCTCATACCCATCCTACAAGGGAAACATTTACCACAAGATTCATATTGGCAGAAAGCAATTAAAGAACGCGTCAAATCTACTATGCAAGTCCGATCATCAGCTGCAATTATTCCACCCGAACCTAATATAGCACCAGCATTTCTGAACGTTTCATAGTCAAGTACCAAATCTATATTATCTGCATTCAAAACTCCTCCTAAAGGACCTCCCGTTTGAACGAGCTTTAGATTTCTATCTCCTGACACCCCTCCAGCAACTTCATACAATATATCTTTCAAGTTCAAGCCCATAGGCACTTCAATCATCCCAGTGAATTGTAGCGCTCCGGACAAACACAATATAGCCGTGCCTTTACTTTGCTCATACCCAATCTCTGAAAACCATTGTCCGCCATTCCGAATAATTTCCGGGACGTAAGATAAACTTTTCACATTGTTAATATTAGTGGGTTTACCAAAGACTCCTACTTGTGCGGGAAATGGAGGTCGGTATCTTGGCATTGATCTTTTGCCTTCAATAGCTTCCATTAATGCGGTTTCTTCCCCTGCAACATATGAGTCCCCTGTCAGTGCCACTTCCATATCAAACGAGAAATCAGAACCCAATATATTATCGCCAAGCAATCCTTTTTCATATGCCTGTTTGATAGCATTTTTAGTTCTTTCAATCGGGCCGTCATGTCCATGACGAATAAATATGTACCCGTAATTAGCATTTGTTGCATATCCAGCTAGAATAACTCCCTCTACTACAGTGTGAGGATCACTTTCCAAAATGCCTTTGTCATTAAATGCACCAGGATCACCTTCTTCGCAGTTACATAATATATACTTATCAGGTGCGTTATTAGACGCAAGAAAACTCCATTTTATTCCTGTTGAGAAAGCTGCACCTCCTCTCCCTCTAAGCCCGGAATCTTTTACTTCATTGAGGACTGCTTCTGAATCCATTTCAAACAACGCTTTGTTCAAAGCATGATAGCCACCATTCGCAATATATTGGTCAATGTCATAAGGGTCTATGTCCCCTGCATTTCTTAGTGAAATCCGTTGTTCTTTAGCTTTCATAGGATGAGACTCTAGCCTAGGCACATCTTCTATGTCTTCATCTCCAGAATATAAAAAGGCTAAATCAGAATTAACCTTAGAATCTTTAATATGAGACGTCAGAATCTGTTCGAGATCATTTTCGGAGACATTCCTGTAAAACACCCTATTTTCACCTGGTAACTGTATGTCCATTAGAGGCTCAGCGAAACAAAGCCCCAAGCAACCGACCTCACTTACATTGGCATCTATTTTCAAATCATCGAGGATGCTGCGTATTTTTGGTAGTAAATTCTTACTTCCAGCTGCTTCGCCACACAAAGCTGTTCCAATTCTTATCCAAGGTTTAGAGCCTGAATTCAAATCATTCCAGCGCTCACTTGCTGCAGACGCTATCGATTCAAACATGTTAATTTCAGTAACCAAATCCACTACCGTTCCATCTTATTTGGATTTCTCTATAATATCTTTCAAAGTGTTCTTTGTGACACGTCCGATCAAGTGGTGATTAACCGATATCACTGGGGCTTGAGCACATGCTCCCAAACAAGTATTGAAGTCCAATTCAACCGATCCGTCAGATGTTTTACCCTCTGTTTCCAATTCGAGTACGTTCAGTGCTTCACCGAAGATTTCCATAGCACCTGCTATGTGGCAAGTAGGGCCCCAGCAAATCTCGACAGTACATTGAGACCTTGGCTCAAACTTAAAGTTGGGATAAAAAGAAGCGACAGCCCACACGTCATTTACAGTGGTGTTAGGAACTTCAGAGGCAACCACTTCCATTGATTGTTTTGGAATGTATCCCATAGCATCCTGTATAGCCAGTAAAGATGACAGTACAGTTTTTGTGGGTTGTTCCTGATTACGAACGGCTTCTACAATAGCCGTCGTTAGCACATCCATCGAGTTCCCTCTTCTAATTCAAGCGTGTACCAATACTAACACACGCTTCGTTTGCCATTCAACCAAACTATGACTCGAACCAACTGTCTCACATATCACAACTCGAGAATATTCCGCATCTCAGACAAAGACTGTATAACAGCGCAATCTTCCATTTCTTGATACCAACATTCTCTATCTAACAAAACTGGTTTGATTCCAGCTCTCAATGCTCCTTGAACATCAGAAAAATATTGGTCTCCAACGTGTACGCAATCAGATGCCTTGGCACCATATTCCTTCAAAGCCCATTCAAAAATCCTGGGGTCCGGCTTCTCAAACCCAACTTCTTCAGAATTTATACAAAAATCAATATATTCTGATAAATTAAGTTTTCTAATTAAGGACGACATATCTTGCCTTAAATTAGTGATTATTCCTATATCCATACCCTCAGTTTTCAAGAATTTAAGACAATTTATAGTATCTGAGAACAATACGAATTCTTTAGGGATTTTTATAGCTTGCTGCCAAATTTTAGAGGCCAAATCCAATGAAACATTCAGCCCTGCGTGGTCCAATATTATACGTTCATATTCGATGAAAAAATTGTTACGGTCAGAGTGATCTCTCAATCCTAATGGAGACCTATCGTTCTCTTCGTTGAAATAAACATCACCATACTTATACCCAAGTGCTAGTTTTTCTTCTTCAACATCAAATCCAAATTTTGAACATGCTTCCTTTTGAATACATTCTAAAGGTGGCCAAAATTTAACTAATGTATTATAAAAATCAAAAAATATTACCTTTGTTGTCATAAATGATATATATATTATCCAAGTATTTGTGTCAATCCAATACGATGCATTGAAATATTAGGATATGATTCTGTATCCTAGGACTATAATCTTTTAATAGGACTTTTTATGAAAATTGCGATTGGTGCTGACCATAACGGATTTGAACTCAAAAACAACACCTTGATTCCGTGGCTGGAATCTCAGGGTCATCAAGTAATTGATGCCGGTGCTTATGAGCATGATAGTGAAGATGATTATCCTGACTTTGCCAATAATGTCGCAATGGAAATTTCCTCTGGCGCAGCAGACAAGGGAATAATTATATGCGGCAGCGGAGTAGGAGCAAGTATAGCAGCAAACAAAGTAAGAGGAATCCGAGCTGCTATATGTCATGACACATACAGCGCTAAGCAAGGTGTTGAACATGACGATATGAACGTTATTTGCATAGGATCTAAAATCATTGGTGAACAAATAATACATGACATATTAGAATTATTTATAAATGCCTCCTTCTCTGATCACGAAGAAAGATTCGTTAGAAGACTAAATAAAGTACTGAGTATAGAAGCACAAAACTCCTAAAAATCATCAATAATATCGGAGATATCATGTTTGTCAAAAGAAACCTAACCGACTTCG
>MDSV01161038.1_pt1 | contig 19081 bp, 14 predicted proteins | sample 810851 | NCBI WGS metagenome assembly MDSV01 (sample SAMN05326640, study PRJNA326480) | marine metagenome | isolation source: seawater | place: Atlantic Ocean: North East | collected 2012 | reverse complement strand
ATTACCTTCAGGAACTTCAAAAATTCTCATCCAGAAGCACTTACCTTTTTCAGTAAATATCAAAAGCCAATTGTGATTAGTTGCTACAAATAGTTCTTGTAAAAAATCTTTATCTCTTGTAGATGATCCTTTAGAGCCAACCCCTCCTCTGTTTTGAACTTTATATTCATTTAAATTGGTTCTTTTAATATAACCTGCATGCGAAATGGTAATTGCTACTTCTTCATTGGGAATTAAATCCTCAATTTTCATTTCATTAGCAGAGTATTCTATAATAGACCTTCTTTCATCACCATACTTATCTTTGATCTCTAAAAGTTCATTTTTTATAATTTCCATTCTTCTAGATTCCTTATCTAAAATATCTTTTAAGTCTTCAATGACTTTTAATAAATCATCATATTCAGCTCTTAATTTATTTTGCTCTAAACCTGTTAATTGTCTTAATCTCATTTCGACAATTGCTTTTGACTGTACATCTGAAAGCTGAAATTTTTGAATCAATTTCTCTCTAGCTTCATCTGGACTTTTAGAGGATCTAATTAAAGCTATTACTTCATCAATATTATCAGATGCAATAATTAACCCTTCTAAAATATGTGCTCGGTCTTCTGCTTTTTTTAATTCAAACTTAGACCTTCTAATAACAACTTCATGCCTGTGATCAACAAAATGAACAATTAAATCTTTTAAATTTAAAACTACGGGTCTGCCTTTAACTAACGCAATGTTATTTACTGAGAATGAAGTTTGTAGAGAAGTATATTTAAATAACTTATTTAATACTACATTAGGAATAGCATCTCTTTTTATTTCATATACAATCCTCATTCCTCTTCTATCGGATTCATCTCTAATTTCTGATATACCTTCAACCTTGCCTTCATTCACTAAAGAAGCTGTTTTTTGAATCATATCTGCTTTGTTTACCTGATAAGGAATTTCAGTTACAATGATAGCCTCTCTATTATCTCTAATTTCTTCAATTGAAGTTTTTGCTCTCATCACAATCCTACCTTTTCCTTCATGAAATGCATTTTTCACACCTTCAAAACCATATATAGTTCCACCCGTAGGAAAATCAGGAGCCTTGATAAATTCCATTAATCCATCAATATCAATATCTTTATTATCAATATAAGCTATAGTTCCATCAATAACTTCTGTTAAATTATGAGGTGCCATATTAGTTGCCATCCCTACTGCAATACCCGAAGAACCGTTAACTAATAAATTAGGAATTCTTGTTGGTAAAACATTGGGTTCCATTAAAGAGTCATCAAAATTTGCAGAAAAATCGACCGTATCTTTGTCTAAGTCAGAAAGTAATTCTTCGGCTGCTTTTTTCAATCTTGCTTCAGTATATCTCATAGCTGCTGGACTATCTCCATCAACTGAACCAAAATTTCCTTGCCCATCTACAAGCGGATATCTTAATGACCAGTGTTGGGCCATTCTAACCATAGTATCATACACTGAAGTATCTCCATGGGGATGATACTTTCCTAATACATCTCCAACAATTCTAGCAGACTTTCTGAAAGAGCTATTTGATCTAACTCCAAGTTCTTGCATCCCAAACAAAACCCTTCTATGAACCGGTTTTAAACCGTCTCTTACATCGGGTAACGCTCTAGAAACAATAACAGACATTGAGTAATCAATGTATGCTGTTTTCATTTCATCTTCAATACTTACTGGTACTATTCTTTCTCCACTTTGTTCACTCATAGAAATTTATTTATAAATTATACTTAGTTTCTACGAAAGTATCATTTCTTTAGTGATTAAATTAACCTATTTAATGATGATTTATCCACAAAGTTGTGTGCGAAATACAAATATTATGAACAATTAACAAAATTGTTGTTGATTAAATTTGAAACAGTTGTTTATGATATGAAAAACAATATTAAATTTGATTAATATGGATGCAAAATTTTCACCAAGAGTAAAAGAGGTAATAAGCTATAGCCGAGAAGAAGCATTAAGACTTGGTCACGACTATATAGGCGTAGAACATTTATTGCTTGGAATTATTAGAGAAGGTGAAGGAGTGGCAATGAAAATAATTACTTCTTCTGGTGTAAGTTCCAAAGAACTGAGAAAAAAATTAGAAGCTAAACTAGACTCAGGCCACTTAAATCAAGTTAAGAATTCTGGCAATATCCCTTTATTAAAGCAAGCTGAAAAAGTTCTTAAAATAACTTACCTAGAGGCAAAGCTTTTCAAAAGTAATATGATTGGAACTGAACACCTTTTATTATCCATTCTTAAGGAAGATAATAATATTGGCTCTTCCCTATTGAAAGAATACAATATGAACTATGAATCTGTTAAAGAGGAACTAGAATTAATGATGGACTCTGGTTACCAGTCTGAGACTTTACCAGAATCAAAGATTCCAGAATCTGCCAATGAAAATGACGATGATAAAGATGAAAGTTTTACAAGTTCTTCCAAGAAAGCATCTGACAGTAAATCAAAAACACCAGTTTTAGATAATTTTGGAAGAGACTTAACAAGAATGGCGGAAGATGACAAACTTGATCCAATTGTAGGAAGAGAAAAAGAAATTGAAAGAGTTTCTCAAATACTTTCTAGAAGAAAAAAAAATAATCCTCTTCTGATTGGAGAACCCGGAGTTGGTAAATCTGCTATAGCAGAAGGATTGGCAATTAGAATTACTCAAAGAAAAGTATCAAGAGTTCTTTTTAACAAGAGAATTATTTCATTAGATCTAGCATCTCTAGTAGCTGGAACTAAATATAGAGGACAATTTGAAGAGAGAATGAAAGCAGTAATGAATGAATTAGAAAAATCTCCTGACATAATATTATTTATAGACGAAATTCATACTATTGTTGGTGCAGGAGGTGCATCTGGATCATTAGATGCTTCTAATATGTTTAAACCAGCTCTTGCAAGAGGAGAAATTCAATGTATTGGAGCAACTACTTTAGACGAATACAGACAATTTATTGAAAAAGATGGAGCATTAGAAAGACGCTTTCAAAAAGTTATTGTAGAACCGACTACGGTTGAGGAGACACTGCAGATACTAAATAACATTAAAGAAAAGTACGAAGACCACCATAACGTTATTTATACAGATGATGCCATTAAGTCATGTGTCTATCTAACCGAAAGATACATTTCTGACAGACACTTACCCGATAAAGCAATTGACGCTTTAGACGAAGTTGGATCGAGAGTACATATTACCAATATTCATGTTCCTAAATCTATTATTGAGGTTGAAAAGAAAATAGAAGATGTAAAAGAGCTCAAAAATCAAGTTGTTAGAAGCCAACAGTACGAAGAAGCCGCAAGATTAAGAGATTCAGAAAGAAAATTAAATGAAGAATTAGAAAATGCTAAGAAAATATGGGAAGAAGAAACCAAATCTCATAGACAAAAAGTTTCTGAAGATCACGTTGCTGAAGTGGTTGCTATGATGACCGGAATACCAGTTCAGAAAGTTGCTGAAAAGGAAAGTGGAAAATTGATGAAAATGGTGGATTCTATGAATAATACTGTCATCGGTCAAAATGAAGCGATTACAAAAGTAGTAAAGGCAATTCAAAGGAATAGAGCGGGGTTAAAAGACCCCAATAAACCCGTGGGTTCTTTCATATTTTTAGGTCCCACTGGTGTTGGAAAAACACAATTATGTAAAGTTTTGGCTAAGAATTTATTTGACAGTGAGGAAGCCCTAATCAGAATTGATATGAGTGAATATATGGAAAAATTTGCAGTTTCAAGATTAATTGGAGCCCCTCCAGGATATATTGGTTATGAAGAAGGTGGACAATTAACCGAAAAAGTAAGAAGAAAACCTTATTCAATAATATTACTTGATGAAATTGAAAAAGCTCACCCTGATGTCTTTAATTTATTACTTCAAGCATTAGATGATGGTAAAATGACGGATAGTTTAGGTAGAAACATAGACTTTAAAAACACTATAATCATCATGACTTCAAACATTGGAGCCAGACAACTACAAGATTTCGGGACTGGAGTTGGTTTTGGCACAAAAGCTAGAAGTGAAAATGACCAAAATAACACAAAAGGGGTCATTCAAAATGCATTAAAAAAATCATTTGCCCCCGAATTCTTAAATAGAATTGATGATGTAGTTATTTTTAATTCTCTAACAAAAGACGATATTCTTTTAATAATTGATATTGAACTCGATAAATTATTTAAAAGAATTAATTCTCTAGGTTTTAAAATTGAACTTACTAAAAAGGCCAAAATATTTGTTGCAGATAAGGGTTATGATGAAAAATATGGTGCAAGACCTTTGAATAGAGCTATACAGAAACATATAGAAGATCCTTTAGCTGAAGAAATTATACAAAAAAATGTTAAAGAAGGTGATTTAATTAAAATAGACTTAAACTCCAAATCGGATAAAATCACAGTTAGTATTGTAGAAAAAAAGAAATCTAAATCTAATAAAACCTAATTAGTCCTTAATTTCTTCATTCCAAATACCATCTAATGAGTCGTCATCAATTCCCAACTCTTCTTCAATTTCCCATTGTGTTTTTGTTTTTTTAAAGCTGGCTTTTTGTTTCTTAAAAAAAATAGATAGGCAAAAGCCTGTTATCGCACCTGAAATATGGCTTTCATAACTTATAGTCCAATCATATGGGAAAAGTCCCCAAACCATACTTCCATAAATAAATACTACTAACATTGCAACCGTTAATAGTCTTGTATCAGATCTTATAATACCACTAAAAAAAATAAAAAATAATAAGCTGTAAATTACACCACTTAAGCCAATATGGTGTGAAGATCTAGCTATTAACCAAACAAGAACACCTGTTGCAATCCATGAAAAAAATAAAACTCTCCAAGCAATAGGTCTATAAAAGTAAAAAAGTGACCAGCCTAATATTAAAAATGGGAGTGTGTTACTAGTAATATGGTGATGATCTTTAGCAGAATGTATTAACGGAGAAAATATTATACCAAATAAGCCATCTATTTTTCTAGGAAAAATTCCTAATTCATATAAGTTTAAATTTAAAATTTGGTTTAATATATGAATTGTCCAAATAATAAATATAAAGAACAATAAACCATAATGTTTTAAAAACACATTGTATAGTTCTTTCATCTATTTTATAGACCTTTCTTTTTTTATGTGCTCGTACGCTTCTTGTATTTTTTGAAATTTATTTTTAGCTGCTTTTTGTTGTTCTTCTCCAAGTTGACTAAACTTATCTGGATGGTGCTTTATGGCCATTTTTCTATACGCTTTTTTCACCTCATCATTAGAAGCTGACTCATCAATACCTAATACCTTGTAGTAACTTGAAACATCTTTATAAAAAAGAGATTTGATCTGTTCAAATTCTATACTTGAAATTCTAAAATAAGATGAAATTCTCTGAATTACCTTCATTTCTGAGTCAGAAACTAATCCATCTGCTTGTGCAATACCAAATAAATATTGAATTAATAATGAACGTTGTCTAATAGGCATACTTCCATTAATAGTACTGCATACATCACTAAGAACAAAGTCTTTTTTAAGAATATCTTTAAAATCACTTATGTATTTAGAAGACAGATGAGAAGAAAATTGTTGTTTAAAAAACTGTTTTACGTAATCTAGCTCTGATTTTAAAATTTTACCGTCTGCTTTCATTACCGCAGCAGATAAAATCAATAAAGCTGTGGCAAAATCATTTTGAGAAAGTCTTTGAGAGTAATAGTTAGCATCATATGAATAATTACTTCTTGAAGAAGAGAAATTGATATTTTTAGTGCTAAACTTATCAAAAGTAGAACCTATAAAATAACCAAGAAATGCACCAAATAAACTCCTAGTAGCAAAAAAACCTAGGATACCTCCTACTAAACCTCCAATCCCTATTGTCACCTTATATCAAGTCAAAACTTCTTTCAACGAAATCAGTTAAATTTTTACCTTTTAACATTCCATGTGAAAGGAGTGCTAAATCCAATGATTGCTTAGCTAAGTTTTTTTGCTTTTTACCTTTTGATTCAATGATTTTCATAATAATAGGATGGTTAGAATTAAGCACTAAATTATACATTTCTGGCATTACTCCCATCATATTCATACCACCCCCTCCAACTGCTTGTTGTTCTTTCATTCTCCTCATAAATTCACTTTGAGTTATTAAAACAGGCTTTTCAGATTCACTTAAACTTTCAATTTGGACAGTATATTTTTCTTTTTCTACAATATTTTCAAATATGGGTTTCAATAAATCTTCCTGTTCTTTTGATAATTTTGAAGGAATATTTTCGTCTTTAGAAATAATTTTGTCAATAGTATCTGCATCTAATCTAGCAAAAGATACTCCTAAATCTTGTTCTGCCTTTGAGATATAATGAGAGGAAAGAGGGCCATCCATTATAACAACATCATAGCCTTTACCATGAGCAGCTTCTATTAACGAGTGATGCTCTTCTTTGTCGTGAGTATATAAAAATACCAACTTATCATTTTTATCAGTTTGAGCAACTTTAACTTTTTCTTTATATTCTTCAACTGTATAATATTCATTTTTAGAATTTTTAAGCAAACTAAAAGCTTTGGCTTTATCATTAAACTTTTCATCAGTTAAAATACCATATTGAATAAAGACATTGATATCATCCCATTTGTTTTCAAAATCTTTTCTATCCTTTTTAAACATACCAGTTAATTTATCTGCTACTTTTTTGGTTATGTGATTAGAAATTTTTCTAACGTTACTATCGCTTTGTAAATAGGATCTAGAAACATTCAATGGAATGTCTGGAGAATCAATAACACCATGAAGTAGTGTTAGAAATTCAGGAACAATATTTTCTACTGAATCTGTTATAAAAACCTGATTGCTGTATAACTGAATTTTGTTTTTTTGAATTTCAATTTGATTTTTAAGTTTAGGAAAATATAGAATACCTGTTAGATTAAAAGGATAATCAACATTCAAGTGAATATGGAATAAAGGATCTTCGGTAAAAGGATATAATTCATTATAAAAAGATTTATAATCTTCAGCTTTAAGATCGACTGGTTTTTTAATCCATGCTGGGAGGGTATTATTAACAATATTTGGAACATCAATACTAATCTTTTCTGTATTTCCATCTTTATCTTTTTTACCTTTTGGATTATCAATTTGTTCTTTTTTTGTTCCAAATTCTATCTCAACAGGAAGAAACTTGCAATACTTGTTTAATATTCCTGAAATTCTACTTTCTTCTAAAAACTCTTTGGAATCTTTATCAATATGAAGTATAATATCGGTTCCTCTAGTTTTTTTCTTGATTTCTTTTATTTCATAGGTAGGATCGCCATTGGATTCCCATTGTACTGCTTTAGCGCCCTTTTTAAATGATAGTGTTTGAATTTGAACCTTAGAAGAAACCATGAATGATGAATAAAAACCCAATCCAAAATGCCCTATAATTGATTTAGGATCTTTGTCTTTATACTGTTCTAGAAATTCTTCTGCACCAGAAAAAGCAACTTCGTTAATGTATTTATTTACCTCTTCTTGAGTCATTCCAATTCCATAATCTCTAATAGTAAGGGTTTTCTTTTTAGGATTTAATATTACTTCAACTTTCAGATCCTTAATTTCTTGCTTTACTTCACCAGCGGAAGAAAGGGTCATAAGTTTTTGGGAAGCATCAACCGCATTTGAAACTAACTCTCTAAGAAAAATTTCTGTATCAGAATAAAGAAACTTTTTAATAATTGGAAATATATTTTCGCTTTGTACATTAATTGAACCTTTTTGCATTTTTTTTAATTTTCAGTGTTTAAGACAAACAACATGCCAATTCTTTCAATACTATAATGTATGACAATATGTCTTAAGGACTTATGCTGAAAATAGAATAATGATATATTGTCAGAAGATTTTTTCAACTAAAACCAACATTTTTATGTTTATAATGATTAAAATTTTCAATCCATCTTTATGAAAAAAAAAATAAAATTGTAATATGTTTACATTAAAAGTCATTAAAAACAGATACTTCTACTCAACTGCCATTCTTATTTTTACACTTTTAATAATAGACGATACTACCGTTTATAAACTTATTAAAATGAAAAAAGAATTATCTACCTTAATTAATGAAAATCAAAAAAAAATTGAAGAAATATCTTTAATCAAAGAAAAAACAAAACAACTTACTACAAGTAAAGTTGCATTAGAAAAATTTGCAAGAGAACACTACTTAATGAAGAAAAAAGATGAAGTAATTTATTTATTTGAAGATTGATCGGATTCCTTTGACTTTAAATAATCTTGAAGTATAATAACTGCAGAAATTTTATCCAAAAGCTCTTTATTTTTTCTTTTATTTTTTTTAATTCCACTATTTATTAATACTTGTTTAGCCATTTTAGAAGTATATCTTTCATCGTACATTTCAATTTTTATATTTGGATATTTTTCAATAAGTTTTACATAAAACTGATGAACTATTTCACTAGAATCGGTTGACAAACCGCTTAAAGATTTGGGTTGACCAATAATTATTTTAGTGACCTTATTTTCTTTAATGTATATATTTAAATAAGGAAATAATTCATGTGTTTTTATAGTATCAATAGACATAGCTATATTCAAAGGTTCTTCACAGTAAGCTAACCCGGAACGTTTCATTCCATAATCAATTGCTAAAATTTTATTCACATCTAATTATTTTTCACTAATTCTTTTTTTAATCATTCTTAAAGAAATTAAAAATAAAAAAACCCAATCATTTTATATCTTATTAAACTTCAAATTACTGGAATTGTTAATACTGTAACTAAAAATAACGTTATTTTAAAGTAAGTATTGAACAACAGTACATTTAAATTAGCCTTTTAACAAAAAGAAAAACAATCAAAATCAATACTACTAGTTGTGGTAAAAATATTTATAAGTATTAGCATCTTATAAAGAAAATTAAAATGAAAAAATATATAAAAAATAGCCAACTCATTCTAAAATAAATATATTAAAATTAATCTTTTCATAATTATTAAGCTCTTCTAAATGTACCATTAAATTTATTATGATATTTGCAATATGGATTTAGAAAAAATCATAAATAAAGCATGGGAAAATAGATTGCTTCTAAAAGAAAAAGATACTATTAAATGCATTGAAAAAATAATTGATCTATTAGATGAAGGAAAAATACGAGTTGCCGAAAAAAATAATGGTACTTGGATAACAAACGAGTGGATTAAAAAAGCAGTTGTATTATATTTTCCTCTGAGAAAGATGAAAACAATTGAAGTCGGACCTTTTGAATTTCACGACAAAATGAAACTGAAGTCTAATTATTCCGAAAAAAATGTTCGAGTTGTTCCTCACGCAATTGCAAGATATGGATCCTATGTGGGAGGAAATGTTATAATGATGCCATCTTATATAAATATTGGAGCATATGTAGATTCTGGAACAATGGTTGATACTTGGGCAACGGTAGGTTCTTGTGCACAAATAGGGAAAGATGTCCACTTAAGTGGAGGTGTTGGAATTGGCGGAGTCCTAGAGCCTTTACAAGCATCTCCAGTTATAATTGAAGACAATGCTTTTATTGGTTCAAGATGTATTATAGTTGAAGGGGTTAGGATTGGTAAAGAGGCTGTATTAGGAGCTAACGTAGTAATCACAAAATCTACTAAAATAATTGACGTTACTGGTAAAAATCCTGTTGAATATAAAGGATTTATACCAGAAAGAAAGGTAGTAATCCCTGGATCTTACACAAAATCTTTCAATAGTGGTGATTTTCAAGTCCCATGTGCGTTAATAATTGGAGAAAGAAAAGAAAGTACAGATCTTAAGACGTCCTTGAATCAAGTTTTAAGAGAATATGAGATTACTGTTTGAGTCCATTATTTTAAATAATTTTGTAATATGAAAATAGGCTTTGATGCTAAAAGAGCATATCAAAATTTTACTGGACTTGGAAACTACAGTAGGGATCTAATAGAAAATTCTATTAATGAGTTTCCCAAAAATAATTACGTACTATTTGCCCCAAAAGATATTGATAGCCCTAGGTTAGATTTTTTATCAAAGCATCCAAATGTATCTTCTATTTTTCCCGAAAATCAAGTAAATAGAACTTTTAAAGGCCTTTGGAGAACTATAAATATGGAAAAATCAATTATAAAAAATAATATTGATATTTATCATGGCCTAAGTAATGAAATACCTAGAATTAAAAATAAAAAAATACCTTATTTAGTAACGATACACGATCTTATTTTTAAACGATTTCCACGAAATTATAGAACATTAGATAGAAAAATTTATAATATAAAATATAAATATGCTGTTAAGCACTCCGATTTAGTCATAGCAATTAGTGAGCAAACTAAAAAAGATATTATTGAATTTTATAATATAGACCCAAAAAAAATCAAAGTAATTTATCAGAGTTGCCACAAAAATTTTAGAATCGAATATTCAAATCAAGAATTAAATCTGGTGAAAGAAAAATTCAATTTACCTAAAGTTTTTATTTTAAACGTTGGAACGATTGAAACCAGAAAAAATTTAATTGCTATAATTAACGCCATGAGTATTATGAAAATAAATATTCCTTTAGTAGTAATTGGAAAAAAAACAGCATATATGAATTTTATAAAAATTCAAATTAAAAAAATAAATTTTGATATAAATAAAATTATTTTTCTTGAAAATGTATCTATCAATGAATTGCCTCAAATATATAAGTTATCTTCCTTATTTGTTTATCCATCTTTATTTGAAGGGTTTGGAATACCTATTTTAGAATCTTTATATAGCGGAATACCAGTCATAAGTAGTAAAGGAGGTTGTTTTAGTGAAGCTGGTGGACCAAATAGCAAATATGTTGATCCTCAAGATAAAGAAGAATTTGCTTTTCAAATTGAAGAGTGTTTGAATAACTCACAGTTAAGAGAAAAAATGTCTGAAATGGGGAAAAAATATGCTAAGAATTTCAATCCTAAAAAACTTTCAAATCAGCTTAATGATGTCTACAAAGATTTACTCTGAATTTAGTTCTAAAAACTTAGATGAAATAGCTCACCGTATAAAAGCTGGTCAAATTATTATTTACCCAACAGAAACCGTTTGGGCAGTTGGTTGCATATCAACCAATAAAAACAGTGTTGAAAAAATATATAAAATTAAAAAAAGACCTCAAAATACCCCTTTCATAAATATTATCGATACCTATATCAATATTAATAATTATGTAAATAATTTTGAAATTTTTAATTTAGATATACTTAAAAACAAGAAAAAATCCTACACTGTTATATACCCGAATTGTAAAATTAAATACGATTATTTGTCTAACGAAGCTAATGAAATCGCTTTCAGAATAACACCTGTTAAAATTTTAAAAAAATTAATTGTTAAAATAAATGCTCCTTTAATTTCTACATCTGCAAATATTAGTGGGAAACCATTTGCAAAAACAATAGATGAAATTTCTCCATCCATATTTAATTCTGTAGATGTTATTCTTAATTTTGAAACTTCATCAACTGGAAAACCATCATCAATTATTAAAATTAACAACAATCAAATTGAATATCTTAGAAGATAACCTTACTAATTATTTAAAACCAGAACATGTTTTTAAAACTATTTCTTCTGAGGCTAATAAATTAAACCAGCAAGTTTATGTTATTGGAGGATTTGTAAGAGATAAAATATTAAATAGAACCTCTAAGGATATTGATATAGTTACTCTTGGCAGTGGAATTGATTTAGCAAAAAAAATATCCCAAAAACAAAAAACAAGTTCTTTAAAGATTTTTAAAAATTTTGGAACTGCAATGGTTATGATAGGAGATTTAGAAGTTCAATTTGTTGGAGCTCGAAAAGAAAGTTATCATTCAGGTTCTAGGAATCCAATTGTAGAAAATGGAACTATAGAAGAAGATCAAAATAGAAGAGATTTTACCATAAATGCATTGGCCATTTCTTTAAACAAGGATACATATGGTAATTTTATTGATCCTTTTAATGGTTTAAAAGATTTAGAAAATCAGGTTATAGTAACCCCCTTAGACCCCAATATCACCTTTTCAGATGATCCATTGAGAATGATGAGAGCAATTAGATTTTCATCTCAACTTAATTTTAAAATTAACAAATCAACTTTTGAGGCAATTATTAAAAATTCTGAGAGAATTAAAATAGTTGCTCAGGAAAGAATTACAGAAGAGTTAAATAAAATTATTTTAAGTAATTATCCTTCAACAGGATTTAAATTATTGGAAAAATCTGGTTTATTAAAAATTATATTTCCAGAATTTCAAGTGCTTAAAGGAGTTGAAATAATTAACGGTAAAGGACACAAGGATAATTTTTATCATACCCTCCAAGTTTTAGACAATTTACTTCCTCATAGCATAGGAAATTTGTGGCTTAGGTGGGCTGCAATTTTACATGATATAGCCAAACCAATTACAAAAAAATATAATAACCTCCAGGGATGGACATTTCATGGACATGAAGACAAAGGTGCTCGAATGGTTCCTTCAATTTTCAGAAAGCTTAAATTACCATTAGATGAAAAAATGAAATATGTCCAAAAGCTAGTAATGTTACATTTAAGACCTATTTCATTAACTAATAAAAGTATAACTGATTCTGCCTTAAGAAGATTACTTTTTGATGCAGGCGATGATTTAGAAGACTTAATGAAACTATGCCAATCGGATATTACTTCAAAAAATAAAGAAAAAAAGATAAAATATCTTAAAAGATTTGAAGTAGTTAAAAAGAAGCTTAAGGGAGTAGAAGACAGAGATAGAATAAAAAACTGGCAACCTCCCATAAATGGAAAAGAAATAATGGATATTTTTAAAATACAGCCCTGTAAGGAAGTGGGGGTTTTAAAAGATTTAATTAAAAATGCTATTTTAGATGGTGTTATTAAAAATGATTACAATCAAGCAAAAAAATATTTATTTATTAAGGCAAAAGAATTAGGAATTAATGAAAAATAACGCACTAAATATTAGAGTTGTTGCAGATACTCATGAAGATATATTTATTGATTTTAACATCCACAAAACATCTAATTTTAGAAAAATTCATGATTTCTTAATTGAGAAATTCAATTTGGATGATCTTGAACTCTCCTCTTTTTACTACAGTAACGACAATTGGGATAAAGGAGAAGAAATTACTCTTTTAAATATGAATTTTGAGGATGAAACTAATCTTAAATTCATGGATATGGTAATTCTAAAAGAGGTATTTGAAGAGGGTCACGTTAAATTTCTTTATGTTAATGATTTCTTAAATATGAATATTTTTTATTTAGAAATACTCCAAGAATCGTACTTATCAACTGAAAAACCCTTAGTTGTACTTCATGAGTTAGGTATATATAAAGCTAAAAAAGATACAAATAGTGAAGAATTTAACAAGGACTCTAGAACTGACGAAATAGCTAAAATATTGAAAGAAAATGATGAGGATGAATTGAACGATTTTGAGGAATTGGATGAAGATATGTACTAATTTATTTTAAACCCTTACTTTTTCTAATCCCCCACTCTAAAAATGGTAAAATCAAGAATATAGCATACCACTTGTTATTGATAAGCGGTTTTTCTTCAGACTCTAAATGTGTTTTACTTTTTTTACTAGCAGAAATTTTCAATTGATTCATCAATAGGTTTAAGTCTTTTAAATAATGACTTTTTCCATTTTGGTTTAAACTCCTCATTTTTTGATGATTTGCAACAGTATTATTTTGTTCTCTTTGTGAATTTATTATAGAAAAACTCCCTTTTTTATTTATTTTATTTTCAGTTGCAATTACAGAAATTTCATATTCATAATCTCCCAAATCAAGGCCATCTACATTAAGTTCATAATATTGATTATTTGTCACCATTTTTTTAGAAAATTGGTCTCCGTTACTGTTCGTATAGTTCATTATAAGTTCCACATCTGTATTGACTTCCATTAATTCATTGTAATACTCAGCAATAACATAAAAGGGTTGATCAATAAAACTTTTATTGGAAATATCGACATTTAATCTTTTCTTAGCTTCTGTTTTTTTCAAATATTGAATAATTTTCTTAATGAAATTTTTCAACACAGGTGCCTTGTTTTTTAGACTAAATTCATGCATTTTCCATCTCCATATCCCCTCACCAAGTAATGTTGCATGATGGGTGTTTTGATTGCTGTAAAAATAAAGTAATGGGTATTTCATTTTAATACTATTAATAGTTTGGTATAAAAGAATATTAGCATTTGCTTTTAATTGATAATGGGTTGAAAAAGGAATAGAAAGCGGTGGATAATTATCAATGGTGTTTTCCCAATTAAGATCCAAATTAAACGATTTGAATTTTGAATTTAGTGAGGCAGATACCTCATTTTTTCCTTTAAATATATTTGAACCTAATCCGAAAATAGAATTATTTACAGAATTGTCGTCAAGATTATTTCCTAAAATTGATAATGAGGGTATGGTTAATTCTCTCGTTTTTTTTACCAAATTTACTAATTCCTGTTTTTGATTGGGCTTGTAAAAAATAATTAAATCATATTCTTTAATATTAACTTGTTGTTTTGGATCAAATATAATTGTAGTAACCTTCGATTTCATTTGATCTTCTAGAGCCCAATTTAAAGTTCCTATATCTGGGTGAACACAAGACGCTAATATTAATATTCTTTGAGAATAATCTATCACCTCAACGGAAGTTTGTCCCTTATTATTAAGTATATTTTTCTCTGTTTTTTTTGACTTTACAACTACAGTATAATCTTTTTTTCCTTTTTGATCTGCTTGTTCTATAAAAGTATATTTTGAAAAACCTTTTTGAATATTTTTAATGACTTTATTTTGAAGAACTTTTGATTTATGAATCAGTTGAATTTCAATATTTTTAAAATTCCTATTACTAAATATAGCTACTTCTATTGGAAATTGATTTTTCAAAAGAGCATATTTATTATTCTTTATGGACTTAATAATTAAATCATCATATTCAATAGTATCACCAATTAACAGAGTATTAAAGTTTATGTTAGGTGACAGCGATAGATAAGACAAATCTTTTCCTCTGTTTACTATACCATCTGATGAGATTATTACATCAGATAAGTTAGTTGAATGGTACTTGTTTTTTATATGTTCATATAAAAGACTAAAGTTGGTTGAATTTTCATTAAAAAAAAATGAACTATCATAAGTGATTTTATCTCCAAAGGCTACAGTCTGTACATCATAATTATTGGATAATGAAGCCAAAAAATGATCTATTGTATCCTGATAAGATTTTACATAAAAAATAGAATCTGAATTGGATTTAATACTTTTAGAATTGTCTTGAGCAAAAAGTAAAATAGGTTTTTCAACTATTTCTTGGCTATTTATAAATTTTGGATTCATCAAAATAAAGGAAAGAAAAGAAAGTGTTAACCATCTTACAGAAAAAAGAATGAGAAGAGTTGTTTTTGATAAATAATTTTCTTCTTTATCTTTTCTATAAAAAAACCAAGAAATAATAAAGCTGATAATTATAAATACAAATAAAAAATAATACGGTAGATCAAAATTTAATTGATTCAATATATTGTATTTATGTTAACATTCCTCCGTCAACATTCAAAGTTTGACCAGTTACATACAAACTTAAGTCACTAGCTAAAAACACACAAGCATTAGCAATGTCTTTTGGCGTTCCACCTCTTTTAAGCGGTATAGCACTTCTCCACTCTGAAACTTTTTGATCATCTAGCTTTGCGGTCATTTCGGTTTCAATAAAACCTGGAGCAATTACGTTACTTCTTATATTTCTTGATCCCAATTCTAATGCTACAGATTTAGAAAACCCTATTATTCCGGCTTTTGATGCTGCATAATTGGTTTGACCAGCATTACCTTTGACCCCAACCACTGAACTCATATTAATTATGGAACCTTTTCTTTGCTTAAGCATGGTTCTTTGAACGGCTTTAGTCATATTAAATACAGATTTTAGATTGACTTCAATAACTTGATCAAAGTCCTCTTCACTCATTCTCATTAGTAAATTGTCTTTTGTAATTCCAGCATTATTAACCAAGACATCAATTGCTCCAAATTCTTGTAAAACCTGATCAGCAAGTTTTTGAGCAGCATTAAAATCAGCAGCATTACTTTGATAACCTTTCGCATTTACTCCAAAAGTTTTTAGTTCTTTTTCTAATTGATTAGCTGCTTCAACAGATGAACTGTAGGTAAATGCAACATTAGACCCGTTTTGAGCAAAAACTAATGCAACTCCCTTACCTATTCCTCTGCTAGCTCCTGTGATAATTGAAGTTTTACCAGTCAATAATTTCGTATTTTTTTAGTATATTATCCATTCAAATATAGGTATTATAAATGAATTGAAAATTAAGTTTTGTAATATAATTTACAGAGATTTTAAGATGATAAATTCAGATAAATTAAGAACCATCTTTTTTAATTGTTTAATAATATTAATTTTGTAGCACTCAAAAAAATTTATGTCTGAACACATTACTTTAACCAATAAAAAAGTAAATAAAGACGATTTCGTTAAAGAAATTCTTCACGAATATAAAATTATTTGTCTGAGTAGAGAAGCTTCTTTACTAGGAAGAAAAGAAGTTTTAACAGGCAAAGCAAAATTTGGAATTTTTGGCGATGGAAAAGAATTAGCACAGCTCGTGATGGCGAAGTTTTTTCAAAAAGGTGATTTTCGATCTGGGTACTATAGAGATCAAACCTTTATGATTGCCATTGGAGAATTAACTGTAAAACAGTTTTTTGCGGGCTTGTATGCTCACACAGATATTGCAAAAGAACCCCATTCTGCTGGAAGACAGATGGGAGGACATTTTTCTACAAAAGCGGTTGATAAAAATGGGAAATGGCTTGATCTAATGAATCAAAAAAATTCTAGTTCTGATATTTCTTGTACTGCTGCACAAATGCCAAGATTAGTAGGATTGGGATTGGCTTCAAAAATTTATAGAAAAAATCAAAACTTAAGGAATTTTAAAAAATTTTCAAATAAGGGCAGTGAAGTAGCTTTTGGAACTATTGGAGATGCAAGTACATCCGAGGGTGTTTTCTGGGAGGCTATAAATGCAGCAGCTGTTCTAGAAATTCCTGTGGTAATGTCCGTATGGGATGATGGATTTGGAATTTCAGTTCCCAAAAAATATCAAACTACTAAAGAAAGCATTTCAAAAGCCCTTGCTGGCTTTGAATTAGAAGATAATACCAATGGAATTAAAATTTTTAAATGCAATGGATGGGATTATCCTCAGTTATTTTCTACTTACAAAAAAGCGGTTCAGTTTTCTAGAGAAAAACATCAACCATCTTTAATTCATGTTGAAGAAATAACTCAACCTCAAGGTCATTCGACTTCTGGCTCCCACGAAAGATACAAATCCAAAGAAAGATTAAAATGGGAGGATGAATATGACTGTATTAAGCAATTCAAAAAATGGATTCTCAGTAATCATAATGCGATGAATGAACCAATCTCAGATTTGGAAACATTAGAATCTATTGAAAAAGCAGCAAAGAAGGAGGTTAAACTTGATGCCAAATTGGCTTGGGAGGAATTTTTACAGCCCAATAAAGAATTGGTTAAGGAATGTTGTAACCATATTGAAAAAATGGCTATTTCTAGTCAATTTAAAAATGATTTAGTTTCAATTATTAACCTTTTAAAATCAGTTAAAGAGCCCCTTAAAAAGGATGTTTTTTCTAGTTTTAGAAAAGCTTTAATAATTGTAAGAAATGAAAATAATAACTATAAAAAAAAAGCTATTGATTGGTATAAAAATCAGCAAAAGATAGAATATGAAAACTATAGCTCTACTTTATACAGTGAATTTGACACTAGCGCTATAAAAATTAAAGAAATAAAACCTGAATTAACAGAAAATAAAATCGATGGAAGAATTATCTTAAAAAATAATTTTAAAGAGTTGTTTAAAAGAATACCTGAAATGTTGACTTTTGGCGAAGATACTGGAAACATTGGTGGTGTAAATCAAGTTATGGAAGGACTCCAAGAAGAGTTTGGAGAAATAAGGGTTTTCGATACTGGCATTAGAGAAAGTACTATTATAGGGCAAGGTATTGGCCTTGCTTTAAGAGGTTTAAGACCAATTGCAGAAATTCAATACTTAGATTATTTGCTCTATTGTCTTCAAATTATGAGTGATGATTTAGCAACTATTTCCTACCGTACAAAAGGAACTCAAAAATGTCCATTGATAATAAGAACTAGAGGTCATAGACTTGAAGGAATTTGGCATGCAGGTTCTCCATTAGGCGGAATCATTCACTTTTTAAGAGGAATAGTAATTTGTGTACCTAGAAATATGACTAAAGCTGCTGGATTTTACAATACCTTAATTAGGTCAGATGAACCTGCTCTTGTAATTGAATGTTTAAATGGATATAGAATTAAAGAGCAGGAACCAAGTAATTATGGTGATTTTACCAACCCAATTGGAATACCAGAAATTGTGAAAGATGGAGAGGATATTACAGTAGTAAGTTACGGATCTACTTTTAATTTATGTGTAGAAGCAAGCAATGAATTAGATAAATTAAATATATCTTGTGAATTAATTGATATACAAACACTTATACCCTTTGACTTAAACAAAGTTATAGTAAAATCACTATCAAAAACTAACAAAGTTATTTTTATAGACGAGGACGTTCCAGGAGGTGCCACAGCTTATATGATGGACCAAGTAATTAACAAACAAAAAGGGTACTTTCATCTAGATTCTCAGCCTGTTACATTGACGGCAAAAGATCACAGACCAGCTTATGGAACAGATGGAGATTATTTTTCCAAACCAAGTATAAATGACATTATTGAATCGATTTACTCCATTATGAGCGAGAATAACCCTTCTAAGTACCCAAGTATTTATTAATTTATGAAAAGCATATTTTGTTTTTTATTAATCTTAGTTCATAACTTAATTGCATATAATCAGAACCTAAAAATCAATAAATTTAAAGATTGGACCAATGAAAATCCTGGTAAATTAATACCTAT
>MDSV01192351.1_pt1 | contig 19082 bp, 19 predicted proteins | sample 810851 | NCBI WGS metagenome assembly MDSV01 (sample SAMN05326640, study PRJNA326480) | marine metagenome | isolation source: seawater | place: Atlantic Ocean: North East | collected 2012 | reverse complement strand
TCGAATCCCGTCGTCCCCGCAATTGGCCAGATAGCTCAGTCGGTAGAGCACTTGTCTGAAAAACAAGGGGTCGGCAGTTCGATTCTGCCTCTGGCCACCAATAAGCATAAGGGTTTTTTCTTTACTGAATTATAAAAAGAAGTAAGATAACTAATATAAACAACTATGTTTAGGAGGCAAATTAATGGTTAATTTTCTTGAAAATAATGAAAATAGACCATTTGCGTTTGTTCCTATGTGTGCAGACCCAATCCATATTGGCCATATCAATATTCTTAAAGAGGCAAGTAAATATGGGACTGTAGTTGTAGGTTTAATGACTGATGAAGCGATGATTAGCTACAAAAGACATCCTGTCACTTCATATAAAAATAGAGCTTCTGTTGTAGAGTGCTTAAAAATGGTAGATTATGTTTACCCTTTGGACGGTATAGATTATGCAAAAGTAGCTAATAAGTTCAAATTAGATTTTTTTCTACATGGAGATGATTGGTTGGAAAATATTCAAAAGAATTCAAGAGATAATTTAATCGATGCTATGAAAATGTGGAATGGAAGAGTAATAGATGTAAAGTATACAGAAGGTATCTCTTCGACTATTTATAATAGTTAGTTTAATTTTTTCCCTTGACATTGAACCATGGTAGAGACTCCGAAATTGCTCGTTTTGTATTATCCTTCCCTATAAAAGAAAGTTCTCTCAAAGAATCCCCATTCATTTTTCCACCTATCCTTAATGAAAGAAGATTTCCGTGTCCAGTAAGGCTATGTTTTAAAAATGGTTTTACATAACATGAATCTCCCGGCTTTAATTCCTCTGTATGTTCCCCAGTGTGTAAATTGATTGGTGTTGAGCCTATATTATAAATATATTGATGCAATCCAATTTGTTGTTCAAAAGTCTTTTCTTCGTTATTTACCGAAATGTGTAAAGATCTTGTAAAAGGCAGGTTTGAAGAATTTGCTAGCTCAACAAAAGTAAGCTTTCCTTCTACATTCCAAGTGAATCCATCTTCAAATTTTTGATTAATAACTGATTTCTCTTTTTTATCTTCATAAACAAGTAAATCTCTCGCATTAATACCTAATGCTTTTGAGATAATATTAATTTGATCAAATCCAATTTTTAAATTTCCAGTTTCAAAACTATTAAGTTCCTCTTCAGAAAATTTTGTTCTTTTAGATAGTTCTTCTATTGAAATACTGAAAGATTCTCTAAAAAATTTTATGAGCGCACCTTTTGCTAAATCTTGACTTTCAAAATCTAAAGCAAATTTAGAAGCAAGTTCAGGATCAGATAATGCAGAGAGTTCTAATTGACTATCTCCACTTAAATTACTGCCAAATGTTAAGGCTAGAATCAACCCCGGTTCAGTGCTGTCTGATCTAGTAGTAAAGGAGTGTGGTACATATGGAGTAATATAACAAGAATCACCAGTGTTCATTACTTCAACACACTTCTCACCTAAATCATTTATATAGTAAAAGTTAACGTTACCAATAAAATAGGTAAATTGATGCATAAAATGACCATTATTCCATTGAACTTTAGGGTTATCTGGACTGTTGTCATCTACAAAACATAGTTGCTTTATCCATTCAGGTCTGAACGTTGTTACGGTCGTCAAAACAGTGTCTCTGTATTCGTAATAATCACTTCCAGCTCTCTGCATAATTCTCGCACTCTCATAAGAGTTCTCATTAGTCATTTTTTTTATTCCTAAATTGGTATCATCTTTAATTACAAAAAAATCTCGCTCGTTTACAGGCCATTTTTTACAAGCTTTTGCTATGAATTCAAATGAGAGCTCTTTTTCCCCTTCAAGAAATTCATTAAGTTCTTCAATAGGAAAATCTAGCTCTATTGCTGCATCTTCAGGTCTTCGTTTAAGGTCATTTAATAAACCCCTCAAATTATTTCCTACTTTAATTTTTTCGCTATTTTCTTTTTGACTCATGTTTTAATCTTACTACACAGGGATATAGATTAAATATATGACTTTTAAGTATTTAAATTTATAAAGTCTCTGATATCTTTTTCGTTGGTATTGAAAATAAAATTTTCTGATCTTTTTGATACAAAATCTTCATATGGTATTTCAATTTTATCATCATCTAGATAGTCTCTTATTTTATTTTGCAAATCTAGTTTATTTAAAAGATAAGAGACATCCTCAAGGAGACTAATATTTTCATTAATAACAGTATCTTCGCTTACAAATTGTAGTATCTTAGGAATCGTGAAACTACATGCAAGACCATGCGGTATTCTATATTCTGCTGTAAGAGGATAAGAAATTGAATGTGCAATTGAAGTTCTGGTAATATTAATTGCTTTGCCGGCTAGATTACTTGCAAGCAGCATATTTTCCAAACTATAACTACTGTCCTCTGAGTTAATTTTTTCTAAACTATCTTTGTGTAACTTTAAAGATTTTAAAGAATAGTCAATTGATTCATGATTTCTATTTTTGTTCCACAATGATTCAAAAGCATGTGAAATAGCATCTAACAGGGGATTTAATAATTTTTGATTTTTTAATGTTTCTAAAAATTGACTGTCTAAAAAATAGTACTCAGGAAGTAGCGATTTATGATCTAAAGAATATTTTTTACTATTTTCAAAATCCCAAATAGTTGCAAACTGTGTAACCTCAGCACCTGTACCAGCGGTTGTAGGGAAAACATTCAGTTCAATTTTATTTGATTTATCTAATTTTTTTGGACTATGAATTATTGTTTTTAAATCATAATTTGATTGATTGTCTAGAAATACAGAAAGCACTTTTCCAGTATCAATAACACTTCCCCCACCTATAGCTAATATCATGTCAAATTTAATACCTTTTAATTCATTTTTAAAGCTTTCTAATATTTGAATAGTTGGATAAGAGTCAATATGTACAATATGGTTTTGGTTAAAATCGTATCTTTTAATTAAATATTCTTTATACCCTCTTGTTTCTCCATTTTTAGAAAAAATAAATAAAATATTATCTTTTTTTATTTTTTTAATATTTGTCATGTAGTTAAAAAAATTCTAAGTATTCGATTGGTTTTTTGTCAGGCCTAGGCAATTTAGGGTCAGACTGGGTATTTATCAATACTTCTATAAAAAATGTACTATTAAAAAATTGTTTTTTTTCAAAAATTAGGTTTAAATCTTCTAAATTTTCACATTTATGGTAATGATCATAGTTAGATCCGACTGATATTTGATCAAAATGAATTTCTGAACCTACTGTAGGCTGTCCACCTACTGACTCGTGACAATAATTATTTAAGACATAATGATGAAAGTTTTTAAAGTTTAAAGATCCTACAATTGTTAAAAATCCCATATGCATCAAAGATGAACCATCACCATCTAAACAAACGATTGTTTTACTTGGGTTATTCAGAGCAATTCCTGCGGCAACAGAGCTTGCATGTCCCATCCCACCAATACAATAAAAAGTCTTCCTTTTATAAATTTTATTTAATTCATACAGTTCTCTAGAAGTTTTCCCCGTTGTTGAAACAAAGATAGTGTCTTTATGATATTTTTCTAGCAAGAATTTGATGACTTGAACTCTTGAAAGTTTGTTAATGTTGTTATTAAATTTTCTTGTGTCTTTTTTAAAATAATTTTTTTTAATTATCAAAGCTATTGATTTATTTTTATCCAAGGTTTGTTTAATTTTTTGAAAATCAATAGTATCACTTGTATTTAAAATCATGTAATCAATATTTAATAATTTTAGTTGCTCCAATGTAATCTCACCTTGAAAATCATGTTGAGGTTCATCTCTGGTGTCTGGCTCACCTCTCCATCCAATAATTAGTAAAACCGGTATTGAAAACACCTTGTCTGACGCTAAAGATGTTATAGGGTTAACAATATTTCCCAATCCTGAATTTTGTAAATAGACTGCAGATGGTTTCTTGGTTGAAAGAAAATTACCTATCGCCATCCCAATAGCTGAGCCTTCATTTTGAGTTATAACATGCTTTAGTTCTTCATCATTTTCAAATTCCAAATATTTACTTAAATCAGACATTAGAGAATCTGGTACACCAAAAAAACTATCTAAACCTATTTTTTTTAATTCTTCTATAAACTTATTAACTTCCAATTTCTAGCTTTCAGGTATTAAGTTTAAAATTTCTTTAATTGACATTAAACTTTCATCTGTTTCGACACTTCTTTCATTTTCTAAAATTGATTTTGCAGTATTAACCATGGATGGATATGAAGATCTCAAAAGATGATTTGCGTAAATAATAATATCAGCACCCTCATCAGAAAGCTCCTGATTTTTAAATTGATTAAAAGATGTAGGTACTACTACTAAAGGTGCTGACTTATCTATTTCTCTGAATTTTTTCATAAATTCAAAAACTTCTTTACCATCTTTTTTTCTACTATGAATTAATATCCCATCTGATCCAGCATCTATATAAGCTTTGGCTCTAGCTAGAGCATCATTTAAACCCTGTTCAAGAATTAAGCTTTCAATTCTTGCAATTACCATAAAGTCATCAGTTAAAGCTGCATTTTTTCCAGTAATGATTTTGTTGCAAAAATTTTCAATTGAATCCTGTGTTTGCTCTGCTTCAGTGCCAAATAAAGAATTTCGTTTTAAGCCTATTTTGTCCTCAATTATGACAGCAGATACTCCTGCTCTTTCTAGATTTTTAACCATAAACCTAAAATGTTCTGGAAGCCCTCCAGTATCTCCATCGTAAATAATTGGTTTTGTTGTAACTTCGAGTATTTCATTAATTGTTATAAATCTAGAAGAAAAATCAACTGCTTCAATGTCAGGCTTTCCTCTAACTGTTGAATCTGTTAAGCTACTCAACCACATTCCGTCAAATTCAGAAACACTATCTTTGTTAGAATAAGTTGCATTTTCAATAACAAGAGCGCTTAGAGGATTATGAGTATCTAAAAAAGTTAAATATTATTTTTCATTTAGTAAGTTTTTTAATGAACTCAATCTTTCTGTACTTGTTACCTTATCTTTAAACTTTTCATCTTTGAAATCTACAGAAATTGCATTTTGTGTGTAAGGAATTTCTATTAGTTCCCCGTTCCAGCTATTTAATTTTTCAACAACTTTCTCTCTAATTTTTTGCTGATATCCTTTGCTCCACTCATCTCCATGAACAACAAATTTTGGTTTGAGCCTTTCTAAATTTTCTGAATAATCTAAAGTTGACTGTTCTACTATTTCATCTATAAGTTGAATATTCTTCAATATGTCATATCTAGCTTCATATTTTAAAAAAGGTCCTTTTTTGTAACTTTCTATTGCTGTATCTGATAAAAGTCCGACAACTACCCTTCCTAGCGAACTAGCCTTAGTCAAGATATTTATATGACCAGAATTAATTAAGTCACCTCTCATAGCAACGTATACTAAATCTTTTTTGTTATTTTCCATTTTTTTTATTCAAATTTAACCATACACGAATTAATCGTATTCACTAACTAGTAAATTTACTAATTTTTTTGATTTTTTTCATAAAGTCCACACCCAAGAGTTTCATAATTTAATAAATAATAATTTTTACAATTAATAAATTAATTAGTTGTTTTTTAATTTATTTCTGACCAAATTTTACAAATTTTTAATATGTCTTCATCATTTTGTAAAAGCTTATTTTGAAATTGGACAAAAGATACTTTGATACCAGTTTTTTCTTCATATAACTTTTCAGCTTCAAAGAGATTATTTAAAATTTTAATTTCTTCATCTGTAAGTTCACTTGTTCTTTGAACAATGTCAGAATTTTTTACACACCAATTTTTTTGTTCTCTTGTTGGATATTCTTCACTCTGATTACTGCATTGAATAAATACTACTGCAATTATCAAAATGGTTAAAAACTTTCTTAACATAACTTATTTTGAATTATCTTTTCCAACTCTAGAGTTATTAATCTGCTCAAAATTATTTTGGTTTTTTTCAGCCCAAATTTTACAAAAATATAAGACACCAGAATCTTCCTTTTTTATAGATGATGTCAATTGACCATATTCAACGTTTACATCTTTACCTATATTTACCTTTGTTTCTTTAATTGAGCTTAAATATGTATTTTCATAAATTTTAAGATTTTTAACCAAATCATCACCATATTCCTTTGAAAGAACGGGATCATTAAAATCAGGAAAATTGTTCAATAATTCTGAAGTAGCAATACACCAAAATTTTTGATCTGCATTTGCTTTTTCATTCGAACAAAAGCTTATAAAAATTAAAAGAAAAGTTAGTTTTATTATTTTTTTTTGCATACTTCAGTTATAAATTACTTATTTCATTTAATTATATTGTTAAAATTCTTTAATAAATCAAAACAAAAATTTTTCAAAATTATAACCCATCGATGTATTAATTTTTTGGATTAATACTGTCAGAAGATAAAAATTATTTAATCTAATTAAGATTATCTGCTATTTATTCGATTTAGATTGCTACCCGTTATTCCTCAGAGTACTCTTGTCGAAATAAATTTATATACTTATATAACCCTATTTTTTTAATGAAAAATCTTCTTGCAGCTTTATATCGTCCTTCAGCTATCAATCGAAATAAGTATAGTAAGTTAACTAATATTATATTGTAAGTTATCTGGGGTACATTTTTTCTGAAATAAATAAAATATTCTTCATTTTTCTTTAAGCTCTTTTTCCAATTTTTCCCATAAATATAAATAAGTACTTTTTTAGAATCTTTTGGAATTTTTAGATTTAATTCATTTGTACATGAAGGGAGCATTATATTTTTAGGGATTTTTAAATTATGTCTTTTTAAATTAAATTTGCAATTACTGTAAAAAGATCCAGGTATATAAATATATCCACCGTCTAGATAAAATTTGTAAAAATCAATAGTGTGCTCTTCGAACAAATCAATATTTCTAAAACTTATATAATCATTACTCTCTTTAGTAACTACAAAATTATTTGATAGTAGAATTTTTTTTAAAGTAGAAACATCTTTTTCATTAATCAAAAAATCAATGTCGTCATCTCCACTAATTAGAGTATTTTCTCTTATAATTCCAAGAAGAGTCCCAAAAAATATAAAATAATCTAAATTAGATATAATTTCCGATATTAACTTTAAATTTTTAACGTTGTGAACGTCTTTTTTTTTGAATTCATTCATAAAAATTTACTTTTTTCTAACATGGGTAACTATATATTTTATTTGTTTTTAACCTAGTTAACAATTTAATCGAAAAGACAATTAATAAATCTAAATAAAATTTAATTAAATTTTATAAATAAAGAAAGACGAACTATCGATTACACTAGCTAAAGAACCCCATATGTTGACCTTTATATACTGTTTAGATGAAAATTATAATAATCAAGTAGCTGCATCTATCTATAGTTTATTAGAACAGGTATCAAAAAAAATAAATATTTACATTGTTCATAAAAACAAGGACTCACTTGACCCTTTTTTATTAAAATTAAGAAATCATAAATTTTTAAACGAATTAAAAATATTTTCTATTAAAACAGAAGGAATGCATTTTCCAAATGTTGCAAATAAGCATGTCTCAGAAGCAACGTATTACAGAATTCATTTAGATAAAGTTTTTGAAAATATTGATTTAGAGAATGCTATCTATTTAGATTCCGACATCATTTGTATTAATGATCCAATTCCATATGCAGAAAAAGTATTCAAAGACATGAATAAACATTCATTTAAATTAGGAGCTAGAACTGAGCTTGTAAATTTTCCTAATGATACAAAAAATGATTATTTTGAAAGAAATAATATGAAATCAAGTATCTACTTTAATGCAGGAGTTCTTTTTTTCAACTTCAATGACTGGCTTGAATTAAATTATTTTCAGGAGCTAAGGACTCTTCAAGATAATTATTCAGAAAATTTAGTAAATTGGGACCAGGACTTATTAAATATTCTTTTTGATGGAAACTATTATGAACTAAATAATTTTGCAAATTTTAATATTGGAGCAAATTGGAATTATCCTTCTCAAATTGTTTCTGAATTAGTAATTTTTTTACACTACCAAGGAAAACTAAAGCCTTGGGAATTAAGCTGTATTCATACTTCTTCTTCTGAATTTTTTCAGAAAAACTATCGAAAACTGAACAAAAAGAAATACTTATTGCTTAAGACTGAACTTAGAAGAGATATTCAGGGATTTTTTAACTTATTATTTAAATTAAAAATAACACGAACTAGATACCCGTTTTCTACTCTGCTATCATTAATTTCAATTTTTTATCAACATTTAACCAAGAAAAAAAACACACGTAACACTCAAGATGTAAAGAACAATAAAATATTAGGAAATGTTATCATGATTCACCGAGGGTATTCTAAATATTTAGAGCGAAATATTGAAATTACTTCAAAAAATAACAAAATATTTTTGTTAGGAGACGAATCGTTACAATATTTAGAAAAAAAATATAATAATTTAGAATTCTATGACATAAATCTTTATTTAAATACCGAAGAAATAAATAACTATAAACAAAGCTTTGTCAATTACAGCACTAATGATAAAGAATTTGAATGGTTTTGCTTTGCAAGGCTTTTCATTATCAAAAGTTTTCTTGAAGAAAATAAATTGGAAAACATATTTCATTTAGACAGTGATAATGTAGTTTTAAGAAATTTGAATGAAATCAAGTTTGATTCAGATATAGCTTATTCCATACCAATTTTTCAAGATGAATATCAAATGGCTGGAAATATATGTCATGGACTAATAAACAAAGAGTATTGCTCAGCATTTGAAGAAATTTATAAAGAAATATATGTAGATAAATCAAAATTTGATTTAATAGAAAAAAAGATCAAATACCATAAACAAAACAATATTGCTGGTGGAATATGCGATATGACATTACATTATTTAATTTATAAATCAGAAAAATTAAAAATACAGAATCTCAGTCTTCCTGTTTTGGATATAAATAATGATATAAATTATTTTGTGGATAATATAAATTCGCCCGAAGGACCGCAGGCAAAAGTTAATTTTGTACAAAAAAGAGGAAGAAACAAAATATACAATGGAATGTTTCTTTTAAATACTATAAATAAAGAATTTAGCAAAATAGTCAATATTCACTTCCAAGGAAAATCAAAAAAATATTTAAATATTTTTACTAAATATAAATTAAAATATTAAATTGATAAAAGTTTAAAAATTACCATATTATGAAATTATTAAAATATTTAAAAAAAATTTTATTAACTAAAAATTATCAAAAAACTAAAAAATTCAAGGTATTTAATACTTATCAAGATGCTTCTGCTGGAGGTAAGGATTACGATAATGGTAAATTAATAAAAATTATTGTCGCAAAATCTATTAAATATAAAGAAAGACTTAAAAATAATAAAACAATAGATTTAATAAGTCTTAGAAGTTTTTTTGCTTTCTCATTATTGCCTGATTTAACTCAGATTAATGTTCTTGATTTTGGAGGAGGTGCAGGTAACCACTATTATCTAGCTCGTAAGCTCATTAATGATAATGTCAAAATTAATTGGCATGTTGTTGAAAGAAAGGAATTAGTAAAAGAGATTGAGAAAGAAGGACTACAATCAGATGAATTAAAATTCTTTACATCATTAGATTCAGCAATTGAGAATGTTGAAAAATATAATTTAATTTATGCCAATAGCTCATTACAATACACCGATAATCCTTTAAATTTTTTGGAGAAACTTTTAAAAGTCAATTCTGATGTTATTTTTTTCACAAGAACTCCTTTAATTGAAGACAATAGAAAAGAAGTGATAGCTCTTCAAATTTCTAAACTTAGTTCAAATGGTCAAGGAGAAATTCCACCAGAATTAAAAATTAATGATGAGATTATCGAGTACCCAGTTATTGTTGTAAATAAACTAGAACTTGAAAATTTAGTTAAACAGCATGCTGAGATAGAATATATTATCGAGGAAGAATCTGCAGCATATATAACAGAAAAAGGCTTATTTAGAAATTTTGGATATATCATAAAAAAATAATATATTTTTAATTTCATCTAAACAGTACGAGTATATTTAAAATAAGAATTAATGAAAATTAATGATTATTCACCAATAGCAATATTTACGTATAATCGCCCTAACCATCTACAAAAGTTATTATATTCTTTATCAAAAAATGAAGAAATCAAACATTCAGACGTTTATTTTTTTGTTGATGTAGGTAAAAATAGTAAAGCAGATCAGGAAGTAATGAAATTAGTTAATAAGAATTGGAACTTTAAAAGTTTGACGGTAACAGTAAATGAAGTTAATTATGGCGTTAGAAAAAATATTATAAACGGAATAAATGTAGTACTTTCTAATCATTCTTCAATCATTGTGCTAGAAGAAGACTTAGAAGTATCAAAATATTTTTTAAATTTTATGAATAGAGGTATAAATTTATATAAAGACAATCCAAAAGTTTGGCAAATTAGTGGCTATAGTTTGGACATTGTTCTTAATAAAAAAAATAAAGCGTATGTTAGCTCTCAATTAGATTGTTGGGGATGGGCAACTTGGTCTGATAGGTGGAATAAATTCGAGAAAAATTTTGAAAATAAAATAAAAAAACTCGGAGATAAATCAATAAATCAATTTAATTTAGATAAATTCAATAAATCAAACTATAGACAACTCGAATTAAATGAAGAAAATGTGATCAAAACTTGGGCAATATTTTGGTATCAAGATATGTTTTTAAATAATGCAAAAACTATAGCCCCAATAAATTCTTTAGTAAAAAATAACGGATTTGATGGATTAGGAGTTCATAAATCTTCAAGTAATTTTTACAACACCAAAAAATTAAACAATAATATTGTTACAAAACTTCCAAATAAGATAAATACCAAAAGTATTGTAAATTTTCTCATTAAATCAAAATTTTTTAAAAAAAATTTATATGATTATATTTCGTATCATTCTAAAAAATTAAAAGTATTAAATTGAATGATTATAAGATGGAATCTTTAAACAGTATTATTAACAATTCTTTAAAATGTTTGGATGGACCAAAATATAAGTTAAGAGAACTAGAAAAATATTATTTTGATTTACAAGAAAACGATGATTTTGATATCGAGCTTATAGGAGTAAGCAAAATTAAAAATTGGGGTTTTGACGAAAATCAAAACTACGTACATGATTCAAAGAAATTTTTTAGTATTAAAAGAGTTCAACACAACGAAATAGAAAACGGTATTATTCATCAAAGCGGAGTCGGTGTTCTAGGAATACTATCTACAACGATAAATGGTATTTTACATATCTTAGTTCAATTTAAAGAAGAGCCAGGAAATATTAATAAAGCTCAACTTTCTCCAACAATTCAAGCAACACAAAGTAATTATTCAAAAGCTCATGGAGGAAGTTTCCCACCATATTGGGAAAAATTTGTAAACATTCCTAAAGATAAATATATAATAGATAGTCTTCAGCCCGAACAGGGGCTAAGGTATTGGCAAAAATTTAATCAAAATGTAATTGCTGAAACAGAATATTTAGAGGAACTGTCTGGATTTAAATGGATGACTCTAGGTCAGGTATTAGCATTTAGCAAACATGATAACTCTATAAACTCCTGCCTAAGAAGTGTTTTGTCCTTAATTTCTTTTGATTATGGAAATATCAACAAACAATTGAATGATAAAATAGAAAATTTAATTTTAAGATCAAAAAAAGAATATCTTGACTACGGAAGACTTCATAACAACGTTAAAAAATTTTATTCAGAAGATAAAGACTGTTTTGAGTTTTTTTCTAAGTATGATAATTTTTCTGTAAAAGGCGTAAACGTCGAAATTCAAAATAGAGAAGTTCCAAAATGGTCTCAACCTATAATTCTTGAATCAAGGAATTTATACTATGTTCTTTTGAGGTTTCTAAATAAAAAATCAATTAACTACATGTGGTCATTTTGCATAGAGCCTGGCTATGTAAATGGATTTGTAATTGGACCAACTGAGATAATTAAATCTAACGAAAAGGATATTTCTATAATAAAGTCTAAGTTGAATAAAAAGTACAAAGAGTATGGAAATATTAAAAATATCCATACTATTAATATGTCAGAAGAGGGTGGAAGATTTTGGAGAGTTTCTGTTCCCCACATAATAATTGACATAGAAGTAGAAAGTAAAAATCTAAACAGAGGAGAGATGGTCCTTCTCAATGAAGAAGAATCTAGAAAATTAATACTTTCACAATTAATGGGAATGGAAGCTAGAAGTATATTTCTTTTATCAAAAAGTTTAGCGATTTAGGAATGAGTAAAATTTTATTACTAGGTTATTCTGACATCGCAATTAGAAGAGTGATACCCGCAATAAACAAAATTGATGAACTTTCGTCTATCGACATAGCGAGCAGGTCCAAGGTAATTAAACCAATTAATAAAATAAAAAAAGTCTATCAATCATATGAAAATGCTATTGATGAAAGCGATAGTGATGTAGTATATATTTCTTTACCTAATTCAAATCATTTTGAATACGCAATCAAAAGCTTGAATCTAAATAAAAATGTAATTATTGATAAGCCAGCAGTTTTAAAGCTATCTCATTTAAATAAATTAGTAAATGTTGCTGAAAAAAATAATTTATTTATTACCCAAAGTTGTGTTTTTCAATATCACAATGCTTGGAAAAAATTTAAAGAGCTTACAAAAAAATATAAAAATGGGACTTTGACACATACTTTTTTAATACCTGAACTAAGTAGTGATAATTTTAGAATGTCAGAAGAACTTGGCGGAGGATCGATAAACGATATGGGTATTTATGCTTCTGAAATAGGAAGAAATTTTTGGGGTAGTAATGCAAAAAGTATTTTTATCCAAGATACAAGTAGCAAATCAGATAAAGTAAACATGGGTTTTTCAGGATATGCAAAATATGGAAACGATAAAGAAGCTAATTTTGAATTTGGTTTTAATAAAGAATATAAAAATAAAGTTATCTTTAAAAATAACAATTTTTCTATTAGCTACGAAAGAGTTTTTAGTCCACCAGATGATTTGAATATAAGTATGGTAATCAAAGAAAAAGCATCTTCAAAAGAAATAACTGTTGGTTTTGATGATACATTTACTAACTATTTAAAAGATGTTTTTGATAAGTACAAAAACAATGATATTGATACTATTAATAAGGAGTTCAAAGACTCTAATGTAGAGTTTTTGAATTTTAAAAAGGAGTTAAATTGACAAATGACCCTATAAACGTCTGGTCTTATTTAGAGCAATATTCTGAAGAAGAAAATGAAATTATTGAAATAGTAAAAGAGGTATTTAGATCGGGAAAGCTAATCTTGGGCGAAAATGTTTCTATGTTTGAAAAAGAGTTTTCATCATTTGTTGAGACCAAATATGGAGTTGGAGTTGGTAACGGAACTGATGCAATTGAATTAGCCCTTAAAGCTGCAGGAATAAATGATGGCGATGAGGTTATAACTGTTTCAAATACAGCAGTACCTACAGTATCTGCAATTGTTGAAACTGGAGGAGAACCGGTGTTTTGTGATATTGACGAGGAAACATACAACATTTCAATTAAAAGTGTTCAAGAAATGATTTCTAAAAAGACCAAGGCTATAGTTTGTGTTCACCTTTATGGACATCCAGCAGAAGTAACAGAGTTAAAAAAAATCTGTAATAAAAAAAATATAATTTTAATTGAAGACTGTGCTCAATCACATGGGGCAAAAATAGAGAATAAAACATGTGGAAGTTTTGGAGATATTTCCGCTTTTTCTTTCTATCCAACAAAAATACTTGGAACTTTTGGAGATGGTGGAATGTGTGTTACTTCTGATAGTATGTTTTATAAAAAATTAAAAATGTTGAGATTTTATGGAATGGAAGATCAATATTTCTCTTTAATAGACGGAGTAAACTCAAGGCTTGATGAAGTTCATGCTGCAATATTACGTTATAAATTAAAAAATATTAAGAATGAAATAAACAGAAGAAGAGAAATTGCTAAAATTTACAATGAAGGCTTAGTTGATACAGATTTAGTATTGCCAATTGAAAAGAAGAATTCCTTTCATGCTTATTATTTGTATGTTGTTAGACATCCAAAAAGAGACAAAATACTGGAAGATTTGAAAAAATTGAATATTAACCTAAATATATCTTATCCTTGGCCTATACATACGATGCCTCCATTTGAAAAATATAAAAAAGGAAGTATGTCAAAAACTGAATTAGCATCAAAAGAAATTTTTAGCTTACCAATGTATCCTGGTCTAACAGATAATAAAGTACATCAGGTTATTGAGTCACTAAAAAAAATTTTAGGTTCTAATTAAATATTTAAATTTAATTAGAATTTTTTTAATATAATTTTTAAATATAAATGAAAACTTAAACTTGCTCTTATAATTTATTTCTGGCATTAAGTTTTTTAAATCTTTACTAAAGTAAGATTTCAATTTAATTATTGCAATTTTATTTTCTATTAGCTCTATATTTTTTTTGCCAACATCAATTTTAAATAAATCAATAAATTTTAAGAATGCAAAAAAATTACAATAAGAAACTCTCGAAAGTTTTGCATTTATAGTCAAAGAGTCGTCTCCAGCCCAAGAATTGACTAATGATTTATTAACAAAATATGTTTTTGATTCATCAAAAACAGAATAGTAATTTATATAGAAATCAAATCCATATTGAATTTTACTGCACTCAACATTTTTTAAAGAACTGATAAATGCTTCTTTTAACTTGGATGACTTCATTAAGCTTGCAGAATCACTCACAGGTATAGACTTATCTTTCAAAATAAAATTATAAATATCATTAAGGCTAACTTCACCATCTGAGATTTTATAATAATTATTTTTCCTAATCTCGTTTTTACCCGAGCTTTTAATTAGATTAATATTTGAAACAGTACAGGATACACTGTTAGTTTCCATTAATTTTATAGATTCTTCAATGAAGCTTGGCTCCAACCAATCATCATCACACAGAAACTTTGAATAGTCACCACTTATATATTTAGCTCCAAAAACATAATTATCAATGGGAAAATTACTGTGATTGTTCCTAATATAATTTAATTTTCTACCCTTCATAAAAGGGTAGTTTTTGCATAGCAATTTTGTTTCTTCGGTGGAAGAACTGTCAATGACATAAATTTCAATTTTATCATCGAAGGTTTGACTATAAATTGAGGTTATAGCTCTTTTTAGAAGTTCTGGTCTATCTAAGGTTGGAATAATTATGGAGACAAGTGTCATCTCATTAAATATTGTAAATTTTCAGAATATTCAGAATCTTTAATACTATCTAAATATTTAGACAAATGATTTTTGTCAATCCAGCCGTTTCGAAGAGAAATTTCATGGGGTGAGCAAACCAATAGCCCTTGCTCGTCTTGTATTGTTTTTACAAATGAAGAGCACTTAAAAAAAGAGTTTGTAGTTCCCATATCAAACCATGCTGTCCCCCTTCCAATATAATTATGACTAACACTTTCCAAACCATAACTTTTAATTATGTCAATGATTTCAAATTCTCCCCGTTCTGATTTTTTTATATTTCTAAAATGTTTTTTATAAGAACTATCAAAAACATAAAGTCCAATAACAGCTAAGTTTGAAATAAATTCTTTCGGTTTTTCAACTATATTTACGATTTTGTTTGAAGGGTCTGTTTGAACAACACCAAATTCTTCAGGGCTTTTTACAACTTGAGAAAAAATTGATGACTTACCTGTATTCTTAATTATTTCTTCAAGTTTTGTATAGAATTTTTCACCAAATATAAAATTATCACCCAATACTGTAACTGTTTTCTCTTCACTTCCTTCTTTAGTAGCTAGATTAATAGCTTCGGGTATCCCCCCAGCAACAGGCTGCTCTACATACTTTATTTTTATACCAAATTGGTCCCCATCTCCAAGAAGATCTTCAAATTGGTTTCTGTCGTTTGAATTATGAATAATCGATATATTCTTTATTCCACTCATTAGAAGAATCGAAAGTGAGTAATAAACCATTGGTTTATCATAAATGGGTATCAGATGTTTATTTAGATAAGAAGTAGTTGGTAAAAGCCTTGTACCCCTACCGCCACACAACAATATTCCATTAGCATTCATTATTAGGTCATTATAATTAGATTTTGATTATGAAGGACAGTTATTTTAATGACAAGAGACTATCAATATAATTTTTCAGAAATAGATGATTCTATGTTCGATGAATCTCAAAGAATAACAAAAGCTAAAAAAACAATTTCTGTATTGGAAGATTTTTTAACTGAAACAAATAATTTAACACTTTTAGATATAGGCTGTTCTTCTGGAATCATGACTTATGAATATGCAAAGAAATTTAAAAAAATTATTGCAATAGACATAGACAAGCAAGCTATTAATTATGCAAAAACAAAAAAAAGTAAAATTAATATTGAATATAAGGCCAGCCCCATTGAGGAGCTAAATTTAAAAGAAAACAGTATTGACGTAATAACTTGTTCACATATTTACGAACACGTGCCTTCAGCAGAAAATCTAATGGTTAATATATACAAATTTCTAAAACCAGGGGGAGTGTGCTATTTTGCAGCTGGTAATAGGTATAAAATAATTGAAGGACACTATAAGCTCCCTTTCCTATCTTTTTTTCCAAAAAAAATTTCAAATATTTATATAAGAACATTTACAAAATATGATGAATATTATGAGAATCATCTTTCAATTAGAAACTTAAAAAAACTAGTGAGTCAATTTTATGTGCATGACTATACTCTTAAAATTATAAAAAATCCTGAGAAATTTTACGCCACCGATCAAATAAGTCATGGAAGAATTTATCATTTCTGTTTAAATATTTTAAGTAAAGTTCTTTATTTCATGATTCCAACTTATATTTGGATATTAGAAAAGCCAGAATAAAAATAAACTCAAAGCAAAAGATTGATATTTTTTAATCAGAAACCTTATACAACAAACTAAGTACTAAATTAATAAATCCTAAAGACAATAAACTTGATAATCTTTGAGTAATGCTGATAAGAATAATCTGTATTGCGCTAAGGTTTAATAAGTCTTTGAAGAAAATTAATGCTATTTCAATTATTCCAATATTTCCTGGAGTTATTCTATAAAAACTTGAAACCTCTCCAATTACTGCAAAGTTAATTGCATCAAAAAAAGTATTATCTATATTTAAAAAATTAAATGTTAAATAAATTGTTAAGAATGTAAAAATATAATGAATATTTGCTGAAATAAATAATTTAAGACGGTTTCTTTTTATTGAGTTGAAATTAATTAATGAAAATATTTTTTTAATTTTAGGATTTAATCCTGAACTATTTATAAAGTTTACAATCTTATTACTTAAAATAATTACTAAAAATGAACCAAGAAGTAAGAAAGAAAAAATATTCACATATTCAGAGTATTGACTTCTATCTAAGTAGATTAAAACTAATAGAAAAATCCCAACTGTGTAAAACAAATGAAAAACAGCATAATCTATACTTACTTTTACAAAATCAGAACTTTTAAACTTAAACTTATTTTTAAAATAAGCAAATTTTAATCCTAGACCCAAATTTAAAGGCCCAAAAATATTGCCAAGAGAATTGATTATTGTTGCAAATAGAGCATCTACTAAATTAATTTTAATATTTATATTTGCATAAAGAATTTGGTTTATTAACCCCTGAATGGAATGTTTAATAACAAAAACTAAAAATATTATAAATAAATAATTTATTTTATAGTCTGAAGAATTTATAAACGATTTATTTTCATATAAAAAATAAAACAAATATCCGATTATGGATAAATTCACGAATAACCTTAAGTTTTTTTTTATCATCCTAAATTATTTTATCAATTCTCTCGCAGCATCTTTCAGTATTGTTTTTTTCAAATCTATTTTCAAAAATAATTTCTTTAAATTTTTGTTGTTCTTTTGAAAGTCTGAATCCATCATTTTGATAATCTATTATTTGAGTTTTTAAGTTTTCATAATTTTTAACTCTTTTTATAAATTCATTATCAAATACCTTTGAAACTCCGGACTTTGTATAGGTACGTGGTGTATCTAAAAAAACTGTTGGTTTAGATAAAGATAGAAAATCAACAAAAACACTGGACCAATCCGTAATAAGAATATCAGATATTGCTAAAGGCATAATGTCCGGATATTTTGACATATTGTTAACTAAAATTAAGTTATCAGATAGAGAGATAAAATCTTCAGTACTTTGATTTAATTTTGTTTCAATGTGATATTTTAAAAGTATTTTAAATTTGTAATTTTTACTAAATTGGTCAAGAAATTTATAAAAATTCAGATCATTGTAAGAAAATAAGCTTTTTTTATATTCATAATTATTTCTGTCAAAAGTTGGAGCATACAATATTAAATTACTATTCAGATCCATATCTGATTTTATTAAATCTTTTTTTGAGGAAAGATTATATAAATCATCTAGACGAGGATATCCAACAGGTAATAAATTCCCTTTCCTGTAATTGCATTCATCCAAATATATATCTTTTTCAAAATTAGAATACAGCCAAACTTCATCAAATAAAAGCTGCTCTTTCAATATGGAGGCATGGTTATTACTTTTAATAGCATGTCCGGTATAGAAGGTTTTAATATTAAATATTGATTTAATAATTTTGTGAAATATAAGACCATGACTAGAGATTATTATTTTGGATGAAAGATACTTATATAGATGTAATGGGTTTAGTCCATACAAAATATTTTTTTTATCAGACTTTAGGAGTTTAAAATACCTATATTCAAAAGTTATATAGAAAAAAACATTGCCACCATATTCATCTAAATTATATAAAGTCTCAAGATTTCCGATTAGTTTATGTCCAGATAAGGAAATTATATTTAATTTTTCCTTTACAGATATTTTTATTATCGATAATAGAAAAAAAATTAAACCTAAGTAAATAAGTATTAAATAATGCAGCAAATTTTTTTTATTAAACTTCAATTTAATAAGATTATAAAAATTATTTCTAATAATATGGTAAAAATGAAAAAAATTGGCTTAATTCCATGCAG
>MDSV01128475.1_pt1 | contig 19088 bp, 18 predicted proteins | sample 810851 | NCBI WGS metagenome assembly MDSV01 (sample SAMN05326640, study PRJNA326480) | marine metagenome | isolation source: seawater | place: Atlantic Ocean: North East | collected 2012 | reverse complement strand
TCAACAAGATAAAAAACGTAATATCTTTGATAGTAAAAAAATTATAAAGTATGATGAATGTCTTGAAAAACTAGTATTAAGTAAATTAAAATGTTATTATTGTAAATGTGAAACGTTATTAATGTATGAAGATAAGCGTGAACCAAATCAATGGACATTGGATAGATTAGATAATGGTATAGGCCATTATAAAGATAATGTGGTAATATGTTGTTTAAAATGTAATATAAAAAAGCGAAGAATGGACGATGAAAAGTTTAAATTTACAAAGCAAATGCGTGTAATAAAAGGTTTTTAATATTTATATAATTACTACAAAAATGGTAATAATATTTTTATTTTTTATAATATAATTTAATATATAATATGACAGAAAGTGAATATAATATATTTAATATATTTAAGGGGGAACCAAAGGATCCATTTGCTTTAAATATGCATATTAATAAGGAAAATTTAACAACAGAAGATATATTTAATCAAATAAAAACATTATATTGTAAAGGATTATTAATACAAAAAGGATCTAAAATAAATCCAAAAGTAAATAAGATAAAGGTAAACGAGGTAACAAGTGAACATATTGAAAAAATGAAACACCATATGTTAAGTTTGGGTATAGATGTAAAACACAGTGTATATACAAAGGGAACAAAAAATCATATATTTAAAGAATTATTGTATGATATACAACATATAGATGAATTAACTATAAAGGTAATATTAGATTGGAAAAAGGATTTAATAGAAAGTATATCAATAGGATTTGAACCGAAAAAAATGACAAAAAAATGCGTATTAGAATTTGAAAAATATGTAAGAAAACATTATGAGGCGAATCATTTTTTAAAGCTTTTAAAACCAAAAAACTTGAGAGATTATGCAATCATTATAAAAATACATGATAATAAATATCATGTAATAAGTTTTGATTTTGCAAAACATATAGATGATTTTAGGAAGAAAATATTAACACAAATGAAGGTAAATAATTAAAATAATGAAAATATATATAATGATAACAAGTAGTTTGGTAAAAAAATCAGTATTATTTTCATTATTTGTGCAAATTACAACGGGGATCATACAAATGTATGGTTTATTTTTAAAATTAGATAAAAAGGATTCAATACTAAAAAGTATTTTAGCATTGGAAACAGTAGTTCAGTTTATTGAGGCAATATTTTATACTTGGTTAGCATATGGATTGTATAATTTAAAAAATGTAACATCTCGTCGATATTATGATTGGGTTTTGACAACACCAGCAATGTTATTGGCAACAATAATGTATTTTACTTATTTGGAAAAAAGAGAATTTACATTCTTTGAATTTATAAAAAATAATGAAAAAAATATCTTTAAAATATTCAGTTATAATTGGATCATGTTACTATTAGGATACTTGGGAGAAACAAAAACAATAGCACTTACAACAGGTGTCCCCATAGGATTTATATTTTTTGGTTTAAGTTTTAATGAAATATATAAATATGCAACAACACCAGAAGCATCTCAATTATTTTATTTCTTATTATTTGTATGGAGTTTATATGGTGTTGCGGCGGTATTATCAACAAATGCAAAAAATTTAATGTATAATTTATTGGATATTGTATCAAAGAACTTCTATGGATTATTTATTTTCTATAAAATTATGGAAGTATCAAAATAAAATATTTTAGGAATTTTTCTTAATATATTTTATAATGGGTGAGCCAAATGAGAAAAGGAGTCAAACGTGTAATAAATGTGGTTATAATCGTGATTATGAGAGGAATAAGGCTTTTGCTACAATTGCAGAACTACAAAATTCAATTCACACAATGGGTGTAAATCTATCTCAAATGAATATGGCAATGGTCCAAGTAAAAAACGAAAATCTAATATTAAAAAACGAAATTAAAATGTTAAAACGGCAAAGAAATGAAAAAGTTCAAGGAGGAAGAAAAAAGAAAAAAAGAAAATCAAAAGCAAAGAAAAGAAGTCGTTTAAAAGTAAGAAAAACAAAGAAAAGGAGAAAAAAAAATAATTAATTTGAATTATTTTTTCCTATTTTGATTTTTGCAGCTTTTATAATTATTCAGCAAATTTATGTTATAAAACCAATTAGAGAGTATCATGTTTACGTTTTCTAAGATTATCAATCCATTGCTCATCTAGTTCGTCGGAATTTTTTGGTGGAGAATCACACTTTACATCTAGTTCCTTCTCATGATCACTATCTTCCTCATAACCTTCATCATCACTGTCTTGAATACTTGGACGATTGCTATAAGGTGCCATAATTGGTCTAAATGTAGACTTCTTAGTATTGAGATAATTTTGAATTTTTCGTTTAAATGTAAGACCTACATAACTTGTGTAAATCATCGCAAGAGCTTGGATCAGAGATCTATAACTAAACAATGATGTAATCATAATAATAGCCATAATAAACATCACAAATCCAAGAGCTGGGTGAAAGTCGTCATCAATATCGGGGAGAATCTTGTAAACACGGGACATATCTTTACTTATTTAATATACAATATAACTAAATAAGTAAATAGTTTTCAATTTATTTTGCACGTGCTCTCATTTTCCGGCGTTTACGCTGTAGACGCCGGACACGTTTTTTGCGCCATTTCCATCTCATTTTTGCAGTAGGTTTTTTAAATCGGCAACTATGACTCATTATATATAAAAATTGAAATTTATATTTAAATAAATACTAGAAACTATAATTAAATGACATTAGAAGTAATTACATCAGAAACAATAAAGAATATGCGTTCTATATTTATTAGTTATGATAAAGATAGTAGTGGTTATTTAAGCAATGTAGAAATGCAAAAATTTTTCAAATCAATGGAAACATATTTTACGAAGAGTGAATTGGGAGAGGCATTATATATTATAGATAGTAATAATGATGGAAAGGTTAGTTTTGAGGAATTTATAAGGTTTGTTTTAGAAGATGAGTAAGATAATAAATATAAATATAGGTTAATATATTAATTATTAATGGGAGAAAAAATAAAGAAGTTGAAGGAAGCAATGGATGATTTAATAGGTGAAATAGAAACAATGAAAATAATCAAAGAAAAGGCAAAAAAAGGTAAGATAGAAACAATGGAGAAACATATAAAAAAGTTATTAGGGTATAGTAGTTATGAACTTCTGACGGGATATGGTATTGGATTATTAAAGGATGGATTAAGAGATCTAATGGAAATAGTGATAATACAAAATGAGAAAATAATAAATTTAGAAAAGAAATTAGAGAAATAAAAGAAAAAAAGAGTAATATATAAATGGATGATTATTTTATAAATTTATTTGTGGTTCAACTCATTCCTTTTTTGTATGTATTTTTTTGTTTAATAGACTATACAAAAAACCAAGAGGATTATCATAATTATCCACAAATAAAGGAAAAAAGTTTAGTTGTGGCGAAAAATGTATTTTTATATTTACCAGCAACTCATTTTTTAATATTTAGTTTATTTCCACATCAAGTTATATTCAAGACGGGTTTCAAAGAATTAATGTTTTTAATAATGGAAATAATATTTACGGATATTTATTTTTATACAACGCATAGATTGTGTCATGATAATCGCAAATTATATAAATATATTCATAGTAAGCATCATGAAATAAAAGATACATTGGGTATATTTGCATTTTATTGTCATCCAATAGAAATGGTAGTGGTAAATATGGGAAATTTTTATATAACACATATGATTTTTAGACATAGTTATTTTCATAATGCGACAATGGCAGTAATTAGATTTGGAAATACAATATTAGGAGCTCATATGAGTAATAATGAAAGGGGTTATCATCAAATGCATCATATATATAGAAAATGTAATTACGGGTTGGATTTATTTATGGATCGTTTGATGGGAACAGAAAAAATGCCGGAATAATATATTTTTATTTATATAAAAAAATATATGAAAAGGTAGTAAATTAATTATATATATGGCAAGTAAAGTATTTGGGTGTGAAGATTTAAGGAAAGAAATATTAAGTTATATACCGAAAAGATGTAAAGAATGTAAGAAAAAAATGGGTAATATAAATTATCCTAGAAGTTATAAGTTATATCAGGATTATATATGGCGATCAAATGAATGTAAATGTTTAAGGGGGTATTGCAATTGGTGTTATTATTATGTATATGAATATAATTAGGATTCAACAACATTTTCATCTGAATTATTTTCATTGGAACTATCACAATGAGTAGTATGATTACAAATCCAAAGTTTTTTATCATTTTCCATCATTAAAATTTGACCAAATTCGAAATCATGAATATGGAAGTTAATTTTTTCAACTTTATCAACAAGGGCGGGTAAATTATTCATTTGTAAGGTTGTAATTAGGGTTCTTTTTACTTGTTCACAAATATCTTTTTTGCTATCCATGTAGTTTAAATCAATTTCGGTTGTAAAGCCACCAAAAAATTCGCAAGAAATTTCGCATAAAACCATTTGTTCGATTATAGAGTAAAGTATAAGTAATTCTTTATATTAATTTAAAATGACCTAAAAAAAATCTATAAATTATTGAAAAGAGAACGCTAGAAAGTAAAAAAAAGCAGCTTATTTTTTTATTTTTAAAGTAAAAACTGGCAGATATAAATAATATTGCGTGAATAATTCTAGCTTTGTGCCAAAAAACTTTCTTAACTTGAAATTCATTATTAGAACCAAAAATGCTTTTGTATAAGAATCCTAAACCAACAAATAATATAATATATTTACCAATAGTTGATAATTTATCAGTAAATGGAATAAAAGCAATAAGTAGTCTAACAAAAATACAAACGAACCATAATGGATGAATTTTGGGGAAGTAATTATTCATTATAATAATAATATATTATTTTTATGTAAAAGTTAAATAAGTAAAATATTGTGTGTATATAATTATGGAATATAAAAGTTGGAAATGGACAATAAATAATGAAAAAATGGAAAAAACGGATAGAAAAATGAGATTAAGAGAAATAGAGGAAAGAATAAGGGACAAGCAATTTGATAATTTGAAAGAGATAAATAACAAGGATATAAATAATAAGGAAATATGTGCACAAAGGTTAATGGAGCGGCAACAAGTGAAGCAACGAACATTTAATCCATATTTATGTAATAATAATTATTTGAGTGATTTACATATACAGGATAGTTTTCTTAAACCAAAAAATAGTAATTATGAATGTTTAGAACAATAAAGTAAAAACATATTTAAAAGTTGTTTATAAAATAAAATTATATGAGTGGAAATTATACAACACAAAATTCATTATTATTGGATAATTTATTAAAATTTTATAATAAAGATAATAATTTACAAAAAATCCTACCAATTATTAATGGTGAATCAGAAATATCATTAAGATTAATAGATTGGTTTGTTACGAATTATGCAAAGAAAAATTTTACAGTATATAAAAAGGGTAATGAAAGATTTAAGGTATATATAGATTATAAGTTAAAGTTGAAGGCATATTCGAAGAAGCGTTTTGATCCATTTTGTAGGTGGGATAGAATAAATATACCATATAGTGATGATACCTATATCCAGACAACAATAGGACAGTTAAATTTTTTCAGGTGGGCATTAGAGAATAAAATTATATATCATATAAAGGAAAATATGAAGCAAATAGTAAATGATATGAATAAAAGAAATAGCACATCCAAGAAGAGAAAAGATGTAAAAAAAAAAACTAGAAAGCGTAGGGAGGAGTTATCAATATGTGCATCAAAAAGTATTAAGAAGGAGAAGGTTGAAATAGTTGTGAACTTTGATTAATTTTTATATTAATAAATTATATATGAATAATTTATTATTTTTAGGATTAGTATTATTAATAAGTATAGTGATAGTTTTATATTTTTCAAATGCAGAAATGGAAGCAATGACACCATTTATATTTGTAGATGGTTCAAAGTTACAAGATGAAAGATGTGAAAAGTATAATAAAATGAAATTAAAGATGAATAGTCCAAGTTGTGGGATAGATAATAGGTGTGATCATATAAAACCAGATGTAAAGGATGAAATAATAATAGATAAGGATGGAAAAATAAATATAGAGAAAATAAAAACAAATGATTGTAAGCCATCAAGAAAAGCTATAATAAATTTAGAAAAAACTACAGATGATTTAGTAACACAAACTAATTTTAAAATAGAATCAATGACAAATATGACAGAAGAACCTATAGAGAAGCAAATTAAGTATTGTAAAAGTTTAGATATAACATGTGATACAATGGGACCAAATTGTGGTTATTGTGATGATAATTTTAATGGTGATGATGCGGGTAGAATAATGTGGACAAATCGTGGAACAAAAGGATCAGGATCGAAGTCAGTATTGGGTAGAGTGAGTGATCCTGATGGAAAGTCTTGTCCAACAAATTCTTGGTATTATGGAGATAAAGAGCAATGTAAAAAGAAGCGTAGACAAAGAATGTGTAAATTAATAAAATCATGTGATGATTTTGAAAAATATGCAAAAAAAATACCGCCAGGAATGTGTGGTTTTTGCCCAACTTTAGGAAGAGCAGTTCCTATAAAAAAAATAGGTGATAGGAATGTTCCACTTTATGAACCAGAAGATACATGTTTTGGAGGACCTGAATTAAAAAAGTATGGAACATTAAATGAAAAACAATGCGTTAAATTTATGACCGAAAATCCTTGTGTAAGACCACAATATTGGACAGGGATACCAGATCATAGTGGCGAATGTTATAGAAAATTATATAAAGAAGCTGGTGGTAAAGACATTAAGAAAGATGTTGACTGGTGGAAAAGTGATGAAAAAAGGAGAAATTTTAATATGTCTAGGGCGGAATTAAATGCACCACCTCAAGGAATAATTAAATTATCGGGATTAGCACCAGTTCCATGGATTTCTCAAGAATTTAAAAAATATGCAGTAAAAATAAGTGATAAATGTTATGATAAAGCAAATAAAGCTTGGAGTTGGTTAACAGGATATAAGTATGATCCTTGTGTGCATCAAGAAGAGACGGGATATGGAAACAGAGAATGTCAAAGAACAAATGAAGGAAAAGTATCTGGAATGACAAAGAAAGGAACAGTAAGTGATTATGTGAATTATTATCCAATTCCACATTGTGATGGTTTTGTTGGAGGAAAGGAAGGTTTTACGGGAAATAAGGAAGGATTTTTTAATTTAAGGGATTGGTTAAGAAGAAATAGGCCAGGTTTATTAAGAAATAGGATTGCAGATAGTTGGTATTACAAAACAAAGGCTAGAGCACCAGATAAGTTTAAAAACGGTGGTGAAGATTATAAAAAATATTTGCGTGAAATAGAAAATGTGATGTATAGTGGAAGAACGTATGAATTGAGAGTTAGAGCTACGCGTTTATTGAAAGGTTATGGACATGATCCACCGCAACCTCCAGCAATGAAACCAGGAGATTATGTGGAATATATAGCAAAAGATCATATATATAGAGGAATTTTATATAGAACAAAAACAATAAGTGGTATAAAAAAAGCATTAGTAATGTGGGATTATTATTTCAATAGTAAAACGAATGATAGAAGAATAAGAGGACCAACAATGGGTGTATGTATGAAGGATATAAATCGAGAGGGGCATTCAGAAGGTGATTGTATACAAGGAATCACGGCGAATGTAATGAATGATAAACTGACTTGTAATAAGAAAAGTGGAAATAAGAAAACATCATGTTTAATACCAAAAAACACGAAAGTAATGACAAGAGGAAATCAAAGATATAGATTTGGCTGGCCACAGTATCCATCAATAAGGGCGTCTTTACGGAATAGTCCATTAGGCAATAATTCCATGGGTTGGGTTGAATTAGGAGATTTAACAGTATTACGCCGTTGTAAAAAAAGTTCTGAAGGTTGTGCACCAACGGATTATAATTGTGAAGCGTCATTAGAGGCAGCAAATAAATTATATAAAAAGCCACAAGATTGTGTATATTCATTAAGTAACCATACGAATTGTTCAGTAAATTGTGGCGGAGGGGGGAAATATAGAAATTTTAAGATTCATTATCCGGCAAAGGGAAAGGGAACAAAAAAATGTCCATATGGTAATAATCAAAAGGGTTATAGTGCAAAGGTTGAATGGAAGAGGTGTAATCCCGAAGCATGTCATCCTGATAAGTATCGTCGTGTAAAATTGCGTTGGTGTAGAGAAGGAGAAAAAGATCCTAATTGTGTAGGTATGAATAATAGTAAAGTAGGAAAAGGAGGAACGTGTTATAGTGTTGGAAATGTTGATTCTCTGGGTGAAGGAAGAAGAGGAGATATGTTAACAGCGGCGAGTTGTAGAAATGGTGGTGGTTATTGGGATTCTGGTGGTGAATTTATGAAAAATGGAGCAAGTTTTTATTTAAGGCCGGTTTTACCAAGTAAACAAAATGCTCAAGTATATACATTTACGTGGTATCCAGCGTATTCTTGGAAGCAGTGGTGGAATCGTAATAAAGTAAAGAAAGATGCAAACGTTAGATCTGATTATAGTGGTTTGTGTTTACATCCAAATGTAAATCAAGTTGAAGTGAAAAATGGCAGGTGGCAGTGGGGATCAAATTATGGTTGGCAGAGGGGACCGACACATGCGAGAAATTTTTCAAAAAAGGTGAAGATATGTGAACCGGTGCAAAGAATAAAAAATATGAAAGGCAATCATAGATTGAGATATTGGTGGCGGGGTGAAACATATGATAAATCATATAAGAATGCTGTGAGAAAATGTAAATCATTATCTAGATGTAGTAGTGGATGGGGTAGAGGTCGTTGTCAAACAGGATATAAAGATGGACCAAAACAATCATGGGATGGATTAGGTAGATTAGGAAGTTGTAATAGTAAATACGCAAGATTTAAATTAATAAAAACAGATAAGGGAGATAAATTTAGATTACGAAGAGAGGCATTTACGGGTGGATATAATATAGACAATGATGGTAATTTAAAGGAAGGTTACACATACGGATCAAGAAAGTCACATCAACCAGGAAAAGGATATTATATGGGTATGCAGCCATCTAAACAAAATTCGACGGGGTCAGGTAGTCGTTGGGATAGATTATGGAAATCAAGTAAAGGAACAGTTCATAAATTTGATTGTGCTGAGGGTGGTAGGTCTGAAAAACGTGTTGGATTATTTACTTGTAAAGGTGGAACAAAAAATGGAAAAAAATATCCATTTAAAACAAATACAGCAAATTGTAAACACATAGATCCTTTACGCGATTCAGGTTTTACTGATAGTCAACTTATATGCATGGATGATTGTGAAATTGGCGGTGGAACATGTCAAGGACCAAAGCGAGGATTAATATACCATCTTGAAAAGGCAATACCATATAATAAAGAAGTCTATGCAATGAATAAAAGGTGGTGGTGGTCAAATGCTAAATGTGTTCTGGGTGATGAAAAAAATCCGACAGGTAGAGTAATAGGTGGAACAGTTAGTAATTGGTATAATAGGGCTAGGCCTATACCAAATGTTTGGACGGAATCAGTAAAAGTAAAATATTATGGAAGAGATCAAGGATGGGGAAATCCAACAAGTTGGGTTAGATTAGTATTATGGTCAGGAAATACAGTTATTTATAATAAAGATGTTGGTGGAAGAGATTGTTATCGCAGTGGAAATTGTGTAAGTAGAGGATGGAAATGGAATGTGCAAGAAATACCTTATACAGAATTTAATACAAAAAGGAAAACAAAAATTACAAAGGCATTAATTGTAGTAAGAGAAATGGGGAGCGGTCATAGAGCTTGGTTAAAACACGCATCTATAGAATTTAACCCGAATCATAAATTTGGAGTTCCAGAAGGAGCTACTGCGAGGGATCCAAAATCAAAACCTCCTACGAGGGATGTCAACAACAACTATTGGTATAATTGTTCTTCGGGAGGTTCTTACGCCACATACAATGCATCTACTCTAACTCCAGCACAAAAATCTTACGCTAATAGAAAGTGGCCTGGGCGTAAACCACCATACTACGCCTGTGTGCAAGGTTGTGCTGGAAATTGCCAGCGTAAAGGCGCAGGTGTTATGCGTGAACATTTCACTGGACAAAGATAAATTAAACTCAAGAGGTATTACTACCAGTGGATACTTAGTCAAAGTCCACACGGACATAGTAATACGCCACAACAAAAGCCAAATAAAGGTTTGGGTAATCATAATAAATGTAGGAATCCAGATAACGAACCAGGTGGAATATGGTGTTATACCACAAATAGAAATAAAAGATGGGAATATTGTTAGTATTATTAATTATTTTTTTTAAAAATTTATATAATATAAATATATATATCAATGAAATATATTTATATTTTAGCATTAGTAATAATAATAATAATATGTTGTTTTTTTAATAAGGAAAATTTTTATGTTCCATCAGGTGTTTTAACTAACTTAGTAACTAGAACAGATTTGGTATTTGATGAATATAGAAAATCTGCAGCACCAGATACTAGTCAAGAAAAAGTAGAAAGTATATTAGAAAATTCTTTAGTTCCAAATACTGGAGTTGTATTAGGAAAAAAAAATATTGAAAAACGCGAAGAAGATTTTGAAATAGAAGATGCAAAATGTAAATCTGTTAAGTTTTGTGAAAATTTAAGATCAAATATGAATTGTGGTTATTGTTTACAAGATGATATAAGAGGGGATCATCCTTTTCATTATGGTGATGAGGAAGGACCATTTTTAAAAAGAGATAGTAGTGGAAAAAATAGTTTATGTAAACGAGAATTTGGAAGTGGTCCAATAAGTGATGAATGGGTTCCACCATCAGCCTTAAATGATGAAAGACTAAAAAAGTTAGAAGATGATGAAGATTATACAAAAAAAATGTTACCAAATAAGAGAGATCCACGAAGAATCAATGCGTTAAAAGCTATACAAGATAATAAAAATACTTTAGCTATTAAAGATACAGGAAAGAGTGGATGTTTAAAAATGAGGGAGCGTTATATATGTTCAAAGGTGAACGATTGTAGTCCAATGAACTTTGAGATGTTTGGAATAAAGGCGAAGGATATATGTGGTTTTTGCGCGGATGATGGAAATGCTTATGCAAGAACAGATTTGCCAGATAATAGCAAATCATATAAGACTGATAAAATTGTATCAAAAACATCTTGTCAAAATATAGAAATATTTGGAGATGGAATAAACTGCTCAGCATATTCGAATGATAAAAATAAATGTTTAGGTAAAAAATCTTTAAAGGATCCATCAATCAATGCTTGTGCTTTTAATTATGATAATAAAACTGTAAAGGTTCCTGTAACAATACCTAAACCTAGTGTAATAAAATATGGACGTCATGCACAATCAAGACATTTTGATAAATGTAGTAGTGAATGGGGCTTAATAAGGCCAGATCAATGTAATTGGTTTGAACAGGCTTATCCTTGCTTAAAAACAAAAAGTGGTGGACCTCATAGTGAAAAATGTTTACAATCATTATGGAGACAAATGGGATTTGTAACAAATTATAGAAAATTATATAATCACGGAGAAGGAGATTTAGTAAGTAATTGGAATGATATGGATGTTAATAGAGTTATGGAAAGTATGCAAGATATTTATAAAAATATTTATTCACAAGATTATGATATAGCAAAAAAATGGGTAAAAATATGTTTTGATATGGATGTAAATGATTGTAACAGGGCGGGTCTTATTAGTGATAAAAATCCTAATTATTATTGGCGTGAAACATCTGATCCTTGTATGCAAAAATTATATAAATATGCTGGTGGAAAAGAAAAAGGTTTGGCAAACCCTAAAAACTTTGATAAATGGAGTTATGGATGGAGAGGATCATTAAAGGAGGGATTAAGTAAAAATGAATTTTATAAAAAACAAAGAAATGTAAATACGTATTTTAGAGAAAATCAAACAGAACATGAAATATATGGTAGTCAAGGACATAGATGGGGTGATTATTTAAAGTTTTCAAAAAACATACCTCATAGAGACTATGTAAAAAATATCCAATTTTTGTCAAAAATGAAAAATATGACGGACAATGAAGCGCAAAAAGTTCATTCTATACGTTCTAGGGATAACTGGGGTAAGAAAAAATTTTCAAATTCTAATTGGACAGATAAATACACAGCAACAAAATTAATAACAGGAGAAACTCCAAATTTTCCGGTAAAAGATTCGAAACCTTGTTGGCCAGAATTTGCAAGAAAAATGTTAACACATCCAAATGTTAAGTTAAAGGACTTAGAAACATTGAATTTCAGGAATGCACGTGAATTTAAAGATTTGAGTTATACAAGAGGTCAAAGTATGTGGTCAAAAAATTTTAGAAAAGCAGGAGAAAGTGTATTTGAGGGAGGTTGGAATTATTTTTTAACAAAAGATACATATGATAGAGATACATTTCCGTATTGGAAGTTTATATCTATAGGAAATGATTATTGGAGGTGGAGATGGAATCAATTTAAGAAAATATTAATTGATTATTCTGATACAGAACAAACAACATATCAAAATATGGTTCGACCTACAAATGAAAGAGAAGCGTTATCAATAGCTAGAGCATATGGATATAAGACTGGAGGGAAAGGATATTCATTTGCAGGTAATTATGGGACAAAAGGATTATATTTGTATAGACGAGGTAAATATAATGGAAGATGTTATTTTGGCCGAGGTGGTTCAAAACAGCAACAACAAAGTAATATAGGTTATCCTAAAATAAGGGTAGATTGGAATCAAAATCAAGAAGTATTAAAATTATTACCTAATTCTAGATTTTATAATGTATTACCCGCGACAAAGAATATACGAAACACTTTGAAGAAGCCGTATTTTTTTGAATACACAAATCATAAAAACCAAAAGGTTAGAGTTTTATTTAGTAATGCTTATAAAGGTGAAAAATTCCCTTATTATGATTTTTTAAAACTTACAGTAAAAAATTGAATATAATTAATCCATATAAATCAATAGTAATTTATATGGGTTTAATGCAAAGTATGTTATCAAATACAGTAAATAGTTTACCAATGGCTACTGAGGTAAAGGAAATTGGATCTTCAAAAAATCCAGAAGATTCAGATATACCAGTGGCGAAAGATATTACAAATATACAGGAGCCAAAAAGTTTAGAGGATTGGATAAGTATGGATATAGGTTATGGAATAGATGCAAGGTATGAAGTTCATGATATGTATATGACTGTGAAAAGATTGGAATTGGAAGAGTGGATAAAAAATACAAATAGGTTAGATCTTAATCATAGTAAAGAGTCTGATATGATAAGTGATGGATTGGAAGATAATAATCACAGTGGATTCAGTTATAGCTGTTGTTTAATCAGAACTAAAGAAGTATATGATAATGGTTGGTATCCAAAGTATAGCAAAGAGGCAAATAATGTTACAAATTAATTACACAACCATTTAAATAAAATAATATCATCTTTTATGATCCAAAAAAGCATAAAGAAATAAATAAAATGTTCTGGTCCTAATAAATAATAATAGTTTGCCGACCAATATAAATGCCATCCCCAATTTGCAAGTAAACTAGAACCATAAATATTTCGCGCAATTTTTTTTAAATCTTTCGTTTTTTCTTTGTCTTCTAAAAATCGCATTCCTAAATAATAATTTACAATAAATGCACTTGAAGATGCTAAAGTATAAACAAATAACATTCTACCTAATGTAGAGGTAGTGAAGTCAATACCTAATGATACTAATGAAAGAAAAACGGTTACGCGATGATGATTTTTTGTAGTTGGAGATAATTTTTTAACGCACACCAGAGCAATAAAATCATTTGAACTATAAAAAAGCCCGCATATTTTCATAATATCATTATTCCAATAATTATAAAAATATGCGGGACAAATAATACATGGTATGGAAAAAAGTGTTAATGCGCCAAGATTTACGGATTTGACAATATTTTTTGTAATATATTGTTTTCTATGTGTTGGATATGTAATGTATTTTTTATTAAAAAAATTAAGATAATTATGTAGAATAAAAAAAAATATTCTAACATAAAATGAAAATAATAAAAAATATGGTAGTAATGAAAAGTTATATTGAGTTGCGATATTATTCATTAATATAATATATATATAATTTTTTAATAGAGTTTAAAAAGTTATATATGTGGAAAAAAGAATAAAGAAAAGTGTATATATAATTTATTATGAATGGGAAATGTGCAATCGCCAAAAAAAGTAAATTATGAAGATATACAATTAATAATAAGTAAAAAAAAACAGAACATACTACTAATAAATACTCTTGAATTAAATGAACAGGAATGTTTAATACCAAATACTGTAAACGCACATCAGGAAGAAAAGATAATAAATACAAATTTGAAAAATAATACTTTGGAAATAGTCATATATGGTAAAAATAATAGTGATAAAAGTGTGGAAAAAAAGTATTTAAAATTATCTGATTTGGGTTTTACTAATATATATATTTATCCTGGTGGGATATTTGAATGGTTATGTTTACAGGATATTTATGGTTCTTCATCTTTTCCAACAACAAAATTAGAGCTCGGTCCAGATATTTTGAAATATAAACAAAAGTCTCTATTTTGTAACTATATGTTGGCTAATATAGATTAAAAATTGAAAAATAATAATAAAAATAATATATGTATTATTATTTACTAATTAAAAATGGATTTGTCACAAACAAAGTTGACAAAGGAAGAATGGAATGCATTAGAGGTTCCTACAACTGGGAGAGAATTTGATATTATTAAGATGATTCATCATGCTGGAAATGATGTAAATATATATATGAAAAACACACAAACATTTTTAGATTTTATAAAGGTGTCGAGTAATATGGATAAGTATCATTATTATATATTTGAGAATTATTTTAAAAGTTTGTTAATGAAAATAAATAAAAAACAAAATATCTTGGAGTATAATTTTAAATCAAAGAAAAGAAAAAATAACGAGTTGAAAAAGGCTGATAAGATTAAGTTGAAAAATTTTGAAAAAAAAATAGATAGTGTGAAAAATAATATTTTTGAATATAATGTATTGCAAGTTTTGGGATCATTATTTAAAAGTGAAAATAAAGCAAATTATATATATTTGTTGAATTATTTGATGAATTTGAAAATGACAAATTTTAATACATATATCAAATGTTATATTGAAGAAATAATGAATTATTATAAAACACACTTAGTAAAAAGTGATTATGTAAAACAATTTTCAAAAATTATGAAAATGACACAAGAATATGAACATCGTAAGTGTATTAAGTTGTATGAGCATCAGAAGCATATTATTACAACATGTAGTAGACCATCAGCAAAATTGGTATTATATCAGGCCCCAACAGGAACTGGAAAAACATTGACACCATTAGCATTGGTAAAAAAACATAAAATTATATTTGTGTGTGCTGCAAAGCATATTGGATTGCAATTAGCTAAGTGTTGTATTTCATTACAAATACCAATTGCTGTGGCATTTGGATGTAAAGATCCTAGTGATATAAGATTACATTATTTTGCGGCAAAGGAAAAGATTAGAAATAGGAGAACAGGGGGGATTTTTAGGGTAGATAATAGTGTTGGTGACTTGGTAGAAATTATTATTTCAGATGTTCAATCATATTTACCATCAATGTATTATATGTGTGCATTTAATAAAAAAGAAGATCTTTTGTGGTATTGGGATGAACCAACTATTTCATTAGATCAAGAAACTCATGAGTTCCACAGTATATTGCAAAATAATTGGAAACAAAATATTATACCAAATGTAATTTTATCATCGGCAACATTACCAAAAGAAGAAGAACTAACACAGTTTATTATGGGATTTAATAATAAATTTCCAACCATGCGGGTGTATAATATAGTGAGTTCAGATTATGCAAAAACAATACCAATCGTTAATTCACAGGGTTATGCAGTATTACCACATAATGTATTTGGAAGCCATGATGAAATTAAACAGTGTGTAAATCATATTGAAAATTATAAAACAATATTGAGACATTTTGATATAAAAAAAATCTGTGAGTTTTTGATGTATATTCATAAAAACGATTATATAAAAGAATTGTATAAAATAGATAATTATTTTGAAAATATTGATAATATTAATACAAATACATTAAAAACATATTATTTGTTTGTATTGAAGAGATTAAATAAAAAATATGAAAAGGTGTTTAAACATTTTAAGAAAAAGAGAGAAAAAATGTATAAAAGTTGTATTAAAATCACAACAGAAGATGCTTCAACATTGACAAATGGCCCAACAATCTTTTTGACAAATGATGTAGATAAGTTGGCAATGTTTTATTTAAAGGTAAGTAAGATAACCAATAGTGTATTGGAGCCGATATTTAAAACTATAGAAGAAAATAGGGCAATTATAGAAACCATGAGAAATGTAGAAAAAGATGAAGTTCAGAGATTGGAAAAGTTAGGGTCAAATATAAAGGAAAAGGATCATTCTAAAAACTTAAATAGCACTGAGTATAAATTTCAACAAATATATATGAAAAAGATGAAACATTTGGGAAATATGTTGAAAAAGGTAAGTTTACCAAGTGTTTATATTCCAAATAGTGAGGAACATCAAAATAAGTGGAATGTCAATGAAAATGCATTTACAAGTGATATTGATGATGAAATTGTTGAAAAAATCATGTTTTCAGAAGTAAGCACTGAATCAAAAATATTATTAATGATGGGAATTGGCGTATTTTCGGAAAATAATTGTGTTAAATATAAAGAAATTATGAAAAAGTTAGCACAAGAACAAAAATTGTATTTGATTATTGCATCGAGTGATTATATTTATGGAACAAATTATCAGTTTTGTCATGGTTATTTAAGTAAAGATTTAGGTAATATAAGTCAAGAGAAAATGATACAGGCTTTTGGGAGAGTGGGACGATCTAGTATGCAGAAGATGTATACAATAAGATTGAGAAATGATGATTTGATTAGAAAATTATTTATGAAAGAAACAAATAAACCAGAAGTGGAAAATATGAATAAATTATTTGTATAATATATATATATGGTTAAAGTAATTTATAATAAATGGAAAAAAAATAAAAAAAATAAAAATACAGATTTTAGTGAACTAGTAAAAAATCCCAAATTTTTTATTGTGTATAGTAGGAATCTTGAAGATCCTGTAGGAGGTGGGAGTGCGATAAGTAGTATAGTAAAAGGTCATAATGGAAAAGGTAATCCATATGGTGAAAATGTTTTTGGCATTACATTGGGTTGGACGGGGGGAAAAGGTAATGGTTGGACAGATTTGGATAAATCTTTTGATAAATTAAAATTAAAAAAAGGTAAATATCCTCAAGATATTATAGATAAAAAAGATCAAATAACTAGTGTGAAACAATTAATTGATACCGAATTTGAGTTATTAGAAAAAAAAGTAAAAGGTGGATCATTTGAAAAAGTATATTTTCCTACTAATGATAAAAACGAATGGGGTGCTGACATTTATTTGAAACTCAGTGATAAAAAATACATGATTGGTTTTACAAAAGTAAGGAAATATGTTACAAAAAAGATGCACCAATTTAAGAAAAAACTTGAAAAGGGAAAAACAAAAAAAGGAAAAACGAAAACAAAAAAAGGAAAAACGAAAACAAAAAAGAAAACAAAAACTAAAAAAGGAAAAACTAAAAAGAAAAAGAAAATGAAAAAAAAAGTAACATTTGAGATTAAAGAAGATGATGTTAAGGAAGATGATAAGGAAGAGAAAAAAGAATCTGAGCATACAATGGATTTTCACACGACTGTAACTATTGATTTTCCTTTAAAAGGAAAAAGTAAATTTGAATTTAATAGAAAAGAGAAAGAAAGGGCTGAGAAGGAAACACATGTTGATGATGGTTCAAGTAGTGATGATGGTTCAAGTAGTGATGATGGTTCAAGTAGTGAGGATGAAACCGGTAGTGATGATGATGAACTCGGTAGTGATGATGATGAACTCGGTAGTGATGATGATGAAATTAATCCATTAGATATAGATTTAGATGTGTCTTCAGATAGTTTAAAAAAATTAGATTTTTTAATACAAGATGGTGTAACATTAGAAGAAAAATTAGTTGGGAAAACAGTCTATGTAGTTGTAGAAAAAGAACACTTTATGGATCCTACTAGAGCTAAATTTTTAAATTTAGATAGTATTCATCCATCTTGGGTGAAAGAAAAACAACTTTTATATTATACAGCAGATTATCCATCTACTACAATACAAAAGGTAATTGATGATAAATTTTATCTTGGTGAAATGGGAATGAAAGGTAGAATAAATATAAAGAAAACAGGAGCGTTTAAACTTCAAAAAGAAAAGTATATGAAAAAAATAAATAATTTACCCTTAAGTAAAATTATAAAAGATGGATATAGAGATTTAGTTTTTCAAGTATATCCATTTGTAGATTATTCAGATATAGCAATTAGTGACAGACAAAGTATTGTAGTATATAATTGGACATTGAAAAAAGATAAAGAAACTATAAAAAAGATGTTGAAGAAAATATCTTCGAAGTGGAAAAAAATCAGAGAGAAAGATAAGAGATCATTAAATAAAACTGAATTGAGGAGATATAAAAAGTTTTGGAAAGGGGTTAAAAATTTTGAATCATTTATTGTTGCAATGATGAAATCAAGACTAAATAGAGAAAATTTGGATAGATATATAAGATTAAAATTTCCTCCACCTCGGAGAGATTTAGATACGGATTCAGATACGGATTCAGAAACGGATTCAGATATACCGCCACCGCCACCACGACGACCACCGCCACCACGACGACCATCACCACCACCACCACCACAAGTAAAAAGAAGTGGAGAATTCAAAAATCATGGTGGTGGTGGGAAAGAAATACCAAATTTTATAGATAGAGAATATTATTGGATGAAAACTAGAATAGAGTATGCATTAAGTAGACCAATAAAATATGAAGAAAATATTTCTCTAAGGAAAGGAAAAAAATCAAATCATAAAAACCCAAAGATTATTATT
>MDSV01118758.1_pt1 | contig 19090 bp, 15 predicted proteins | sample 810851 | NCBI WGS metagenome assembly MDSV01 (sample SAMN05326640, study PRJNA326480) | marine metagenome | isolation source: seawater | place: Atlantic Ocean: North East | collected 2012 | reverse complement strand
CATATGCAGAAAATTCTTGCATGGGATACATTTTTACTTATATCTACCAATATACAATAAAATGACTTCATTTTTTTGATACAAAACTTATAAAAATGATTCATAGTTATTCATTAATAGTATAAACAATATGAATAATGCTTACAAAGTATTTAATATATCAGAATTAGCTAATATTATTAAAGAATATGCGCGAAAACCAAAACATTTTAGAATATGGGAAAATTATGAGCAACTGGAAATTTGTTTGAATGCTTCATATATTGGTGATACAATAATGTATTTAACAAGTAATCAACTTGGATGCGTAATGTACAAAGTCTGTAAAAATGAAAATAATGAAAAATATTTGGAACAAATATGGAATGCTGAAAATGAATTTATGTCTTATTAGAACTACGATTTCTTGTCATAATATGAACAATTGGTGAAACGACACCAATAAGAATTATGCCATAATAATTCTGTAATTTATGTCCACAAACTTTATATGGATTTTTAACTAATGAACAATATACTGTTACTGGAATAATTGAATTAAATGCACTTCCAGTTGGCTCCATATTTATCATATAAAAAAATGGTAATTGATGGATTAATCCTTCTAACACTAGATACTTCCATTTTTTTATTTCATGATCTTTCCAACACCATTGGTTATATTTAAAATTAGAAACGAGAATACCTGCACCACCGAGTGCGACACATGACGATAATGCCATTAAACTTCTTGATTCATTCTTTCTTAAATATGGTATCAATACCATAGTTGTGTTCCATGTAGTAAAGAAATTTAACATTATTAATATGTTAATACATTATTAATATGTTAATCTCACAAAGCTTGGTGTGCAGGCTAATTAAATATAAAAATGAACGACTCTATTATAATAATATATAAAATGTTTAAGATATTATATGTGATTATGTGGCTGGGCCAATCGCTTCGCGAGGTCCGTGGGCCAGTCATTCTACAACCCCGCGTAAATGAAGATGACGGGTGGCGTATTGGTATTCCACCATGGGAACATATACAGGATTATAACACTTCACTTGTAACGAATTCGCCTTTCGCAGCTCGGATAGCGCCAGCGGGATTGGAATAATTAAGGTTTTTATATTAGTCTTCAATCTTGATATTATAATTTTTAGTGCATGTAAACAACCTAAGTATGAATATGAACCAGAAATTTTGGGCCAGGCGCGCGCTGCTATACGCGGTGGTCCTATAGGCGCGATTGTTGGAATAAATTGCGTTTTTTCTCTAAATAATGTCTAAGAAAGAATTATATAAATATATTAATTAATAAAATGGTTGGATCATTTACATTTGAAATAAAGCCTAACAGAAAACAACTAATAATTGAAAAAATATTGGACGCGGATGCACAGCCCAATATGCGCATTAATGCTTTGTATAGATTATGTAGAAATCGCATTTCACTAGAACGCGCACTGGTCGCGATTCCAAGTATAAATATAGTTTCTGATAATAATCAATTCACTATATATCTGAAAAGATATTCTATTGATACTTTAATCTCCTATGCTAATTTATTATATGAACAAAATGGTTTAAAACCTTTATGTTGGGAATATGAAACAAAAAGAGATAAAGTCGAAAGATTACGCCAAGAGAAAAGAAGAAAAATAAGAATTGCTAAATTGACTGACATCATTGAACCCGAACATTTTGCGACTAATTTGTGGCCGGTGTATTGTTGGCATAATGAAAATAAAGAAAGGCATCAACGCGATCATATTCTGACACCACAAAATGAAATAGAGATTACATATAAAATTAATTATAAGGAGATAGAAATTGTCAAATATATACAAAATTTCGAAAAGAAATTACCAAATTATGAGCTTTACCAGAAATGTATGCTAATGCCTAAAGATATTGTGGGAGAAATACTCGGTTATTTACCCAACCCTTCTGAAATGATACAAAAAGCTATTTTGGAACCATTTGAAATTATGTGTACATATATTCAAGATAAAAGTCATATGGAACGATTTACAAACTGGTTTCTTGATATATACATACCAAAATACACGACTCTTCCTATAGCTATAGAAGAAAGAAGACACCTTATAATTAAATTATAATGTTTGTTCTATTTGGTGGATGTTTATATGTGTAACATAGAATCATTACCATTGGATTGTATTAACCATATTAAAACTTATTTATGTGATTTAAAAAAGTTGGAACAATCTTGTGTTAAGTATTATGAATATTTGTATGAGTCACAACTTATAAAAATATTTAATAATACCTATTGGAGAATTGAAACTAAAATACCCAAATATGATATAAATCTTTCATTTGAATCATTAATAGACTTTACTTTTTTTAATTTATCAAGTAAATATTGGTATAATATTAGTGCAAAAAACATAATAATTGATATTAACTACATAGATTCGAATATGAAACTGTTAGACTTGTCAAAAAAGCATAGTTTTATGTCTATACTTAAATCGCAACTTCTGACTCGTCGACGGGCGCAGCAAACAGCGGCTCTTCATCTTTTTTAATAAATATTCTGTTCAATACTGATAATTCGAGCATATGTTCATATGGTGGAGGCTGTATGGGTTCTATAACATTTGTATTAGAAATACGTGTAGTACACGCAAAACACATTTGGTTATTTATTTTCATAAAACAATTACCACAACAATATTCTGAACAGTTAGGAATCACTAAATCCTTATCTAAATTATATTTAATATGTTTCAATGCATGCATTATAGTTTTATTTTCTGGTAATTCAGTCAATCCATAAATATGTGGTATTAGTGTTCCTGGTGTCTTATAAATTTTAAATGTAATCATTTTTGTTTCTCGAAAATATTTTAACATTTCTAAGTTTGAACATATTAATATTCAAGTATAAAACACAAATCATTTTTTTATGTTTTATTTTATTATGGAATCAATACATAACTTTAAATACTTCCTTTCTATAGCAATAATAGTATTATCTATCCCTATTTCTGATAATGTAACAAAATCATTAACAACTTATTTTAGAAGTAAAAATTTAGATAAGTACAAACATTTCTTTGGGAATACTGTATTTATTCTTTTTATTAGATTAATAATAGTAACAACAGGAATAGTTGTTGCGGGTATGATATCTGGTATAAATATGAATTATATATTTGGAGGTATTGGTATTGTATCACTTATGTTACCCATTACATTACAATCACCAGCACAAGATTTTGTTTGTGGACTGCTTATAATTGCTTTGGATAAAATAAGAGTTAATGAGTTAATTAGAATTGAGTCCAATGAATTCACTATAGAGGGGAAAGTTACAAACATACATGCTTTTTCTACATCTATAATTAGTCCTTTATCAAATGCCATTACCGATATACCAAATCACAATTTATGGTCAATGAATATACAGAGTATAAGTAGATCACCTCGCCAGAAGATTCTGTTAGAAGTATTATTATCAAATAGAAATGATATAGGTATTATTGAAACAGTAATTAGAAAGGTATTGTTAACACACCCTAATGTAGATGATTTAGAAATTGCGTATACTAAACAAAACGACAGAGGGTTAACACTAATGATACCGGTCAAAGTTAATTCACCTAAAAATGCTTTTCTACCAATACAAAATGAATTAAATAAGCATCTTAAAATTGGATTACAAAAATATGGTATAATTTTTGTGGATGGTGCAACACCTGTATCTTTAAAACATAAAAGTAATACAATTACACCAATTATCGTAAATAGTATAACACCGGTTTGAATAAAATAAATCAGTTATTCTTAATGATTTTAAAGTATGTATTAATTGTTTTATCATTTTACAATACATCCGCCTTTGCGAATAGTCAACCATTTAATACAATACCACTTGTTAGTCAAAATGGAAAAAATATAAACTGGAATGATTATGAAACTATAATTGTAGGCTCAAAAACATCAAGCGATTTAGCTCAAGAATGGTCACAAAAAATATCTGAATATAAAAAAATAAGAAGAGATGAGATATGTGCAGTTGCATGTGTTCCAAAATGGATGTTAAAAACTATGACTGCACGTTTTATAATAAAAAAATCGATATGCATGTATGAATCAAAAATTCCTATTTTTATTGATTGGAGTGAGGAGTTTGCTAAGTTAAATGGTGTAGATTCATATCCAACTGTTATAATAGTAAAACATGACAAAAGGGGAAGTTATGAAGTTGGACGTATAGTAGGTAAATTAAACACTAATACCTGGAACAAATATTTGGATATCGACAATATCTAAGCACTGCCTGTGGATGCGTCTACGAGTAAAGGTGCTGCTGCATTTACCCATTCATCTTTTAAACTCTGTTCACTATTTGTATTTATTTGTTGTACTTCGTGTCCGAGTGCTACACTCGGATTATCTGGGTCATTTATAACATTTCCTCTTAAAATAGAGGTGATGAATGGAAACACAGGTACTATTGATTCCAGTTTGTCGAAAAATAATGGAAATAAAAGTTTTAAATTTTTATATCCTAAATGTCCGTTATCTCTTAACCAAAAAGTTATTAGTCCTCCTGTTTCATTCGCATTATCCCAATCAGTATAAGAGTAATATATTTTGTCTTCATTGCTGACAGCTTGTGCCTCAGCAGTGCCTGCGGCGTATGGCCCGCCTGGAGTATATACATTATTTTCTCTCTCTTCAAAAGTTTGTGGATCATATATTAATTGCAACCATGAAGTCCATTTACGATTCAAATCGTCTTGTTCAACAAAACCGGAAGGATATCCCTTTATTTTTTCATTTAAGTATTTAATAACAGTAATTTGTTCGTTAGTTGCCGCGAATGAATTTGGATCATATATTTTAACTAAATTGTCTAAATCGTAAGGATAATAATAGTCAAGCCCAATTACGGGTTCGCCAGATGAATCAATGTCGATGGTTGCATGATAGTGATAAATTCCATCAGGAAATTCAGGTGTTGGTCCAAATATCCCATTACAATGATCTAAATAGATACCTTTATCATCTCCTGTTATAAAATTTGAATCAAATTTATACCCAGTATATCTAGCTAACTGCGTGGAGGAAGCAGAACCAAACGCTTGTGTTATATTGCCACTGACATCGTTCAGTACACCTATATTTGAGTACGAACTTCTCTTGAATAATGTTTCTTTTTGTCCATCAGTCTCCTGTGCGGCGACGCTACCAGAATCACTATATGTGTATTTATATCCTATTGGTCCATACACAGGGTAACCATCTAGTAACCAACCAATAATAGGTGAATGTTGATTATTATTATTTTGTTCTTTATAGAAAGTATAAATATCATCTAAGTTAGATATATCATCAGGGTGTAAAGCATTTGTTCCTGATACACAGTATGGTAGTTTATGGTAATGATACTGTTTATTACTATTATGACCGCAACAACTACTAAATTGTTCTGCGATATTAATAGCGTCTAGATAATATACTTCTCTTCCTGCGACAATCCATTGTAATAGACTTAGGCCGGCGGCCAACGACGGGATGTTGCTGAGCCAATCGGTAGAACTAATATTATTTCTATTTTTTGTATAAATATCAACGGAACCAAGAGCGTTATAGAAAGCAACGCCATTAATGGCGACACCAATTTCAGCCATTGGTGTTAAATATCCATAATCCTGAGCATCGTCGTTTAAACGTCTATCTTTTAAATTCATATCTGGTATATTAAATCGATATCTTACTGCATTAAATGTTAGTTTATTCGGGTTACTATCTCTTGAAAATTTATTATTCAAGTAAATAGAAGACCATTCAATAGATTGGTTGGAGTTGTCAAAGCTCAAGCCAAACATAGTAGGTATATAATTCGGTAAACCGTTTGTTAAAATGGTAATACCTGAAGAGTCATATAAATAATTAACATATGATGGCATTTTGAATTCTGGTCTTTTTTCTTCATATCCGGGTGGAGAGCGTGGACCATTTATAACATCTGTAAAAAAAACAGAATAGTCATACATACAATTTTAGAATTTATTAATTTTCAAATTGAAGATGCACGGCGTAAACACAATATTGAGAACCATAATTGACATAGTAACCTACATCTTCTAGAACACCTAATGTTATACCACTAATCTCATTAACATCCATTTCTATGAAACCAGTCATTATATCTCTTGGAATAGTTGGATGTTGAACACCTTCTCCATCATATACATATTCTAGATTTGTAAAATTATGTTCAGCATCATCATCATATCCCTCTTCAAAATGTGAATTCACAGTTCCAGCACCAAAATCGTCTTCTACTGGTATTCCTGTAATACCACCATATACATATCCGTTTTCATCCAATATTTTTTTATATTCGCGGACTCCGTTAGTTCCAGTATAAAATCTCCGAGCTCCACCGGGTGGTGAATATACCAAATTATTATACCAGGCATTAATATTTGTTCCAATTCCCAATATATGTATTATTTCATGAATAAGAACGACGACATTTATATGTACAAAAATTATACCACTCTTAGTAGCTAATCCTACATTTCCAGAGTTAGTGGTATTGATTACAATTTTAAAAATACTTGGCCATGCTTGTCCTAATGTATTTCCTGTTAAATTAGCCTCATCTATTGTTACATTGCTTGTTGCGTTCGCGGCGGCGGCCGGCGCATATCCAGCAATTATTTCCTCTATAACAAGTACAGCGGTTTGCATTTGTTGTTTTACTGGGTCTGAGACGGAATCTGTATATACAAAATTAAGATTGAATGGTGTTCCCTGGTCTGGGGAATCAGTATAACTTAATTCATCGTACATAGAAGGATGGGCTGTACAATAAGCGTATATAATATCACCAGAAGTAATATTACTTAAATCCACTGTAAACGATTCGGAATCAGTAATACCACTATTATAATTACCATCTCCTGAAAATATTAACTTAGTAGATGGTTGGGCAGTCAAGTTATTTGTGTTGTTCGAATCACTAATATAGAACGGATGAGTAGTTGCATCATTAAGTCTTCTAAATTCATATGAAATATTATCTAAATATAATGTAGTTACTTCATTTGTTCCAGCTGAATCAGAGTAAAAGTTATAATTAGTAGGGTTGGTGGTGGAGCCCCCACTTACATATAGAATTGTTGGTGCTGGTGCAGCTTCTGGCTCAGGTTCTGGTTGTTGTATAACCTCGCTATATGTGCCCAATGCAGGATTAACAAATAGTGTTGCTAATATTTTATCCCATCCAGTTGAATCATTCAAAAGGTGATCATAATATGGTACTATAACATTCCTGTGAGCGCCACTAGAACCAGGTTGATTATCACGAACAATTAACCAATCGGTGCTACCATGAATATCTTCCAATGAACCAGCTGGTATATACCCAACAATTAATACAGTATGTCCAAGCATGCCACCAATAGCATCGCCATCACCATCGGGGATTGTTATAGTATACGTTTCACCTGTTTCGTTATTAGTATTTGGATTATCAGGAGATGGATGGAATTTATAATAAGCCCCGGCGGCGTCTGCATTTTCGCCAGCATAATTTGAAATATACACCAAAGGCCATCCATTATAACATGCCATTATTGTTCTATTATTATCAATCTCGTGTCTAATTGTAGAAAACATAACTGCTCTGTCAAATGTAATAGATGAATCATAACCATTGTTTAGCCAAAATTCAGGATATTTACCCTTATAAGTTGGTATTTGACCGCTATGATATGCAATTCCAACAATACTCGTCCACCCGATATCACTATAAAATTGCAGCATTCCGTTATATATATTAATTATTGTTGTTCCAACAGGACTATTCGCATTATTAGAATTAATACCCATGTTATTTGTATCCATATACCATCCAAAATCACTCACAATTCCATTACCTAATCCTACTCCTCTATATGTTGGACCATCTAATAAATAATCACCCCATCCGTGAGCAGTATCCCATGTGAAAGTGCTTGCTGGACTTGAATGTGGCGTTTCTAAACCAGCTTGCATCATATCATTAATATGTGATGGTGAATGTAATAAACCAATATCAACTAAATGACCCAATTGATTTGCAGCCGATGTTGGAGAACACCATGCATTAAAATTTACCAAATAACTAGAAGTGGGGTCTATATTAGCGGAATAACTAGATGGTTGCAACCAATTTGGAACATTTGGAGCAATGATATAGTTTGGAGAATTTGGTATACATTGGGATGAATATATTAATAAATTTTCTCCACCCATATATCCATGATTCCTGCAAATAATACTCATTTCTCCAAAATCAGCTGTAACAGTTATAGTAATATCTCCATGATAGAAGGGGTACCAATGACCAGCTATCCATTTCATTGACCTCTTTGACATGTGTCCGGTATAAGATATTTTTGTTTCTTTTCCTGCATTAAGTAATGCCATAGGATGATGCCATGGTACGTTTTTAATAGTATATACTCCATCATATAATCCAAATTGTCTATCTGATACATAATTTGATAGACCATTGAATATATATTTAAGACCGTTGCTATTAATTATATTAACATTTGAGGGGTTTATTAGGCATACAATGTTTGCCAAAGGTTCTGGTTCTGGCTCTGTTACACATTGTGATGAATATGCTAGTAGTTTTCCTCCACCCATAAATCCATGATTTCTGCTTATGACACTCATTTCTCCGAAATCGGATGTAACAGTTATAGTTATATCACCGTGATAGAAGTAATATATCTTACCCCAAATCATTCTTGCAGATTTTTTACTAGGATCTCCAGTATAAAATATTTGGGATTCTCTTCCTGCGTTAAGTATTGCCATTGGATGCTGCACTGGTATGTTTTGAATAGTATATATTCCTTCGGATAATCCGAATTTTATTTCTGGGTCATATGCAGTTAGACCATTAAATAGATATTTGGGACCATTGCTATTTACGACACTAATACTTGACGATTTTGTTAGACACTGAATCGTTGCTTCTTCAATATTCCAACTTTCTACGTATAAAAGTGTTCCCCACATAAAAATAGAGACAGCATCTGCGTTTGAATATCCTGATATATGAATAATTTTACCATTCTTTTCTTTTAAATCATTTTGAAGATTTATTGGTAAATATTTTTGATTATCCGCTGTTGTAATACCATAAAACCCCCCTTCTAAATTAACATAACCAATAACACCCGATACATCATGCTGTGTCTTTGACTCAGTAGGCAATAATGAATATTCCTCAATTAAATCTGCAAAATCCAATCCTTCTGATGTATCTCCTTCTGATGTATCTCCTGATACATCTGGCATAAATGAAAATCGTTTATTTTGAATGTATTCTTCATCAGATAGAAGACTTCTATTCCATGTAATGCCTCCTTTCCATATGCGCCAATTACTTGTCATAGCACCAATATCTCTAGTTAAACGGTCTTGTCCGTATGGTTTAAAATCGTTTGACGGTGGTATTAGTGAACCCTGATTAACAATTTCAGTCGCAGATTGCATGGGTCTAAAATCACAATTATTATAATTCATTAAATAAGGTTCAACATCATTAGGATTATAATTATTTGATGCAATAATTCTAGATTCAAAAGGTTCTGGGTCAGAACGATGACCACTTAAATTCTCACATAAATTATTCATCACAACAGTACCATAATTGATATCTACACCACTTTGAGTATTCAAAGCCATGATGTCATTCTTGTCAACACTATTGAAAAAGGTATTGTTATACACATAATGTCCTCCAACCGAAACACCGCTGCCATCAAGTTCTCCGCCTTTTACCATAATACCACCATTACAATTCCATCCTATATTATGATGAATGTATGCACCATTTCCAGCACCTTCGCCATCACATCTAATACCATATTTTATAGTATCATGAACCCAATTATAACGTATCTTCGCATCTAGTTGCTGATTAACCATAAGATGAATCATCGAACCATCACTCTGAAGATATCCTGTTTCATAAAGATTATTTAATTCAACAATAGATTTATCACCTGGATTTATTGTAGAAGATGCTGCAGTCTTATGAATAGTATTGTTTCTGATTAAATTTCTTTCTCCGCCAAAACGTAATGTTGTCATAACCGAAGAAAGATCACACACTGTTTTATCTACATATCCTATGTAGCTGTCCTTTAATGTATTTTTTCCACCAGTAACGTGAAGTACATCTCCATCCACATATTTGAATGCACATTTATCAATAACGCAGTAAGAACTATTTGTTATTCGTGTATTATTTTCAAATATATTTTCACCACTTGAGTCTATTGGTTTACCACGATTAATTTCACCAAGCATGTGAGCATAACAACTTGGATATAAGAAATTACAATTTTTAATATACAATCTATCAGCTTTGTTTGCTTTTAAAGTTAATCCAAAAAAATTGATATCTCTAATGGAAACTGATTTAGAATTTATGTTTAATGCATAAGATGATACTTTTGCTCGAATCTGGTTCAAAGATGGCTGTGCATCATCAGACAATCTAACATACAAATATTTCGTATCATTATCAAAATACCATTCGTTTTCAGAATTCAGATATTCTAATTTGTTTTCCAAATAATAATAATGGTGTTTTGTTTTCCATAAATCGACTGGTTCATAATTTAAACGAATAATATTGTTGTTAGCGTCAATAGTTTCTCCATTTACTATCTTAGTATAACTCTTAAAAGAGCCAACATTTAAATTTATCACTGAATCTTGAACTTTGAAGTCTGGACTAATAGTTTTTTGTTTTTCAACAAAATCATATAGATTAATCTCATTAAAAGGTATATCTACTATTTCTCCATTATCATAGTCACGCATTGTTCCTGATACATCAATATGTTTATCATAACCATGCCCCCACTTGTTATTATCAAATACGGTGTCATCACTCCATTGCGCACTAGGCCATCTTGCATTTATAACTTCTTCGTGATTATTAAATAATTGCCATATTTTTACCTCTTTACGAAGTTTTATTCTGTATAGAGTTACACTTTCTGTTTCGTTATCGTCAGTAACTATTGTTTTCGTCACTGGTGTCCAATCATCGTTTGCATCCTTTAAATTGTCAATACTTTTTGTTCCGTTAAATACAACATTTTCTCCAGGGTAAGCGTAAATATGTGCTTTACTATTGATATTTAGTTGTGGCACAAAATAGTTACCCTCTCGTAAACATATATTTTTAACTGCTCTTTTACCGGTACGCTTCCAGGCATATGCTAATGTCGCGAATGGGTCATTTAAACTACCAGTAGTCCTAAAACTATTTCTACCACTAGGAGACACAAATACTTTTGGAGGAATATATATTGGGTTGGTATAATTATCAAAGTCTAATGTACCTTTTTTATTAGTCACATCTGTTTCAAGATCTGAATCAAAGTCACCCCCAGCATCTCTTATTGTTTTAATTGTTTCTTTGATTGCTTTTTTTGTTTTATGTATTTCTATTAATATTGTTGAAATATCACCATCTTCATTAGAACGTATAGTTTCTTTAATTGATTTTACAAAAGATGCTATACCTTTGGAATTGGATTTCAATGATTCAATATTAGCACCGTTGTCAACGACAGCATTCCCAGCATCTCCCATCACATCTGATACAAAATCTTCACTACTTAAATCAATTTCACCACTAGAATCAATCGAAAAGTTTTGTATTTTTGAAAATAAAGATTTTCTCATTTCGCGTTTTATTTCATCAGACGATTTACTAGAATTGTCTGCTAAAACAGATTCCATTCCATCAAAAAAAGAACTAATTTTCATAATTTCTTCACTATTCTTTAAAGCCTTTTCAGAATCTTCGGACTCGTTATATGGATTAATATCCATATTCTCTATACCAAATGATTCTTCCAATGCCATTTTTTTATTTCTATAATTATCTAAAGACACATCCCCACTATCTCTTAATCCTTCCACTAAGATGGCTGATAAATGTGTTGCTTGAACATAATCATTACTATTTTTTTCAACAATTGCGGAAAGTTTTTCACCAACTGTAGATTGTTCACCAGTTAATAAATCATAACCACTTGAATCTACACACGAAAAAACTATTTCATAAACATCATTGCTGGAATTAAAGCTCGGTCGTGTACATATTCCATTAGAATCCGTTCTAATGTCTCCATCATAAAGTAAATCACCAGTCAATATATCCTTAAATTCAACTTTCCAATTTACTTTTGGACCTTCACTGCTTCCGCTCTCGCCACTGACAACCTCTTCTGATTCTAATAACACCCAATATACATGCCCAGTCTCGACAACAAAGTTTGCGACGTGACTATCTAATCTTTCCCAACTTTGAAATGTTAAACTGGTGTTTTCGGGTATAGGCTGTTCAGATAACCTATAAATGTATCTGTCGATAATATAATCATCAAATCCCCAATACGTAACTGCTTCATCCCATGATAAATTCTCATTTCCTATAGAAATTACTTGCCAACCAATATTATCACTCATTTATCTATATCTATACTTTTCTCTATTGTATCAATTTTAAAATTCATGTTTTACCCTCGATTACCTGTAGCAGACACCAGTGCCAGTGCACTGGCGTGCCGATGCGCAGCATCATGACCTTTATTTAGAATCCGGTAAGTTGTCTTCCAAATCAGCCCTACCAAACCACCTATATCTCTCCTGTGTTGCAACACTATGCGCCATTTTTTTGGCTATTTCATTACGCTGTGTTCCTGTCATTTTTCCCATTTCCAAATCTTTCCTAGAAATATATGAATGACGAAGCATTGTTAGAGAAAAATCATCATTCTCAAAAATATTTTTAAGTGTTCTATTTGCCCAGGAATTAAAAGATTTTTCAGGTGTTTTCAGTTGTGAATATGGTAATTTTGTAGATGTTGATAAAAATAAATAATCTCTTGGTTCCTTCTTTAAGGATAAACGCAATTGTCTAATTGTTTCATCCGGTAAATCCATTTTTATTGTTCCGTGTTTTTTTGACGTTTTATAATTATTCAACACTAAAGTTCCTTTATTTCTCTTTAATATTATAAAATTATCCTTTGACATCTCAGTAGGTTCAGACCTATAAATTTTTGTATCGTGAAAATCTGAACGAACCGGTGGTATATCTGTATACAGCGTTAATAATAATCTCTCATATGAACCATCTTTTAATCCGTTTCTTATTTTTACAGCATCTTCATATGATATAAATCCATCTTTTTGACGATTTGTTGGCTCATTTGTCAAATACTTATCTTCTATTGGTTGTCGTAATGCTTTTTGACCGGCTACCCATCTTTCATATAATTCATAATGATCGCGTTTAAAAGTTTCATTATGTATAAACAATGATACTAACGCAGATGTTATATTGTCTTTGGCGTGTTCTCCTAATCCTGTGCGCTCTGAACGACCACCAGGACCAATTCTACCTTTTGTTATAGATGCATATTCATGGAGACATTTGAAAAAGGTATTCGGATTGTGCAAAATAGTATATAATGTATTATCGCCATTTCTTAGTGGTGACACCCATATGTGTTCTTTTATCCGAATTATATTTTTTAAATACAAATCTTTTGTTCCATCCTTCAATGATGGAGCATCTTTTAAAGGATTTGTATATAATTTATCAAATCTTTCCAACCATTTTTTTCCATGACTACTATCTAATAAAAATGGCTCACACATAATTATTAAAGCCATTACATATGCTAAATCATCTGGAGGAGGACTTCGTGGCTTTAATGATGAATAAATTGATAATGCAGTAAAAAATGCATCGGGATTCATAATCGCAGAATGAATACTATCTAACACTTTAGAATGAATAAATACCTTTTGCTGTACTACTTTTATTTTTTTAGCATGCTCTTTTGAACATTTCTTCAATAATTTTATATAATGTTCATCTTTCATTAACTACTTATTTATAATATTTAAGGTAACACAGCGCGGTTCACCGATTTGAAACTTAATTTCAGACGTTTTTATAACAACCTTTTCATCTAATACTTTTACCACTGCGCGCGCCACCGGCGACACATGGGAAGTATAGTTCATAGAATAATCATATCCTGGAATCATATTCTTTGACATCTTTTTATTTTAAATATACAGCACATAGAACAAATATTGTGTCATTTTTTTGCCACTCAGTGTGTGCACCAGCGCACCGGGCTTAAGTAATAACTTAGTAATTATAAACAATGGAATGTCAGATATGTTGTGAGAAAATGACGTTTAAAAAATCATTACGTGGTAATATACCTTGCTATCATTGTGATATCCGTGTTTGCAGAAATTGTGTACAAAAATATATATTATCTGTTTCTGATTTACCTAAATGTATGAACTGCAAAACATATTTTGATATTGACTACTTACACTCCAACCTACAAAAAAAATTTATCAATAATCAATATAATAAACATTTAGAAAATATACTATATAATAGAGAAAAACGTCTCTTTAAAGAGAGTTATTCCATTATTTTGAAAAATAAAAAAAGGCATATTCTCCTCGATCACCTAAAAATATCTAATATGTTAATTCGTATTTTTAAAAACGGCAATACCGGTCACCGCAGAGCAAAAATACAAGAAAATATTAAAACAAAAATTCAGTCTAATTTAAAGGATTTGAACACTATTAATACTTTCAACTTTAAAATGCATTGTATTCTCAAAGAATGTAATGGATTAATTAATTCAAACTGGCAATGCTGTGAATGTGCAACGCATATATGTCCACATTGTTACAAAGTAAACCACGCAAATCATGTCTGTATTGGTGAAGACATTAGAACAGTTGCACTTCTCAAGACAGCACACCCATGTCCATCTTGTTCTTTACTAATTACAAAAATTAATGGATGTGATCAAATGTATTGTACAAATTGTAACACACCATTTTCATGGCGCACTGGTAATGTGCTGTACGGCCAAGTTCATAATCCCCATTATTTTGAATGGGCAAGACATATCGGTCGTTCTGAACAAGAATGTGAATTAATTAATCCTGATCTTATCCCTTTCAAAATAAAAGAATCACTCTTTAAAAAGGTAAACGGCTATATACTTAATAATCGTGATGATATTTCTATATTGTATGGTAATTCAAAACACCCTATAAGAAGAATCTTTAAAATATTGCTACGGTTTATTAACATACTTCTTAATGATGAAATTATACATTGGAATCAATTATGTACTGGTAACACGGAACAACTTAGAGTCGATTTCTTATCGAACAACATTTCTGAAAAATCTTTTAAAAAAATATTGAGACTTAGATACAATAAAACTGAAAAATACAAAGACGTGTTTAATATATTACACACATTCTCTAATACTATTGAAGAGTATATTAGATTATTGTGGTCTAGCGACGCTGACACCGAGAATACGGAAAAGCAAGTTGTGAAATTAATAGATGACATTAATCATTTACGACATTATTTCAACTTTGAATTTAGAAGCCTATCATTAAAACATAATATTTACTGTCCTTATATATCGAATACATACAAAATATTTATGCAATTAGGACAACATATTAAAGGTAATTTTGGACCAAATGATTTAGACCCCTTGTCAGATATCAATATTCATCGCGTCATCACGCAACAAATCCCAATGTCTTTGATATATAATAATTTATAACATATTCTAAACCTTTTTCATCTATCATATTTTTTGTAGCTCTAACCTGAGCTACATCAAACTCATTTGGAAAGAAAAAACGATATATCTGTGTATGTAATGGCATATTCCAAGTTATCGGAATAATATCCGCATCCAACTCAATTTCATCCAAAGATGTTACTTTGAAAATGTATGTTTCATTATTTGAAAATCCAATTACTACATCTGAAAGCCTAAAAGACTGACCCGGATAAACTACATTTATGTTATTATTTTCTGTTATACTTACTAAACCACCGTTTCCGGACCCATTTAATGAAAATATTGACATTTCGCTGACTTGTGGTGATGATGGATACAATAAAGATATTGTCTTTATAGAACCTTTTTCGTATAATTGTTTTCTCATTTCTCTTGCTTCGTCTGACAAATCAATAACCAATTTGCTTTGAGAAAAATACTTCAGAACTACATCCTGATATAATTCACCTACTCTTTTGATATGTTCCAATAACTTTTCAAAATCATCACCTGAAAATAATGCAGGTTTATCATTTTGTACGTTAAATATCATTTTAATTGTTTTATTAGTTGCGCTTGCCAATTTAGTATTTTTTGACATGTTTCTAGGAGGAACGCCGATTGTTATAAAATAGAATAAATCTACTAATGTTTCATCCATTAATCATTTCAATTTTTTTTATTATCATCGTTGATTCCATATTCAAGTAGATTCTTAATATTTTCTGGTTTTTCATATTCATGTATATTCTCATTAGTATCGGAATATTTATCATAATTGTAAATATTGTATGTTTTTCCACAATATTCATAAACATCTTTTTTATTCATAAAATCTTTACTCCACCATATTGGATGCTCTCTTAAACCATATTTACCATCGGTTTTAAGCATATAAGAAGGTATATATACATTTTTTATTGAATCACTCAATTGAATTATCAAAGGACATAACGATGATTGGCAAACAGCATAATTCTGGCAACCAATTAAATATCCTAAATCGTGTTTGAAACCAAAACCTTCACCTGGACATCTTTTTACAGAATCTAGAAAGGTAATTATACTAGGATATCTTTTTATTAGTTCTCTAAGACACGGATTATTATCTCTTTCTGTTAATATATATATATTGTCCCAAGATTTCAATTCTATAATTTTTATGTAAAAAGATAAAGGAGGTTGAAGATAACCATAATGACCCTTTCCCATTATATCACCACTTCGAAGATGTATTACCAGATCTTTTTCACCAAGTTGTCGCGCAGTAAAATCAAATAATGGTTTTAAATATTTTTTACATATATGCATTCTATCCTCAAAAGAAGTTTCCGCAGTATAAAATCCCACAAACCAAGAACTGAATTTGCCATCACCTATTTTGGTTACACATCCACGACGACCAACATTGCTCTCTGAAGGTTTATCACCCTTAAAATCAGAAGGATCTATATTTATTTCATAACTTGTAAATATTGCTGCATTTTTGTTTGGGCCTTTTGGAAGCAAACTTGGCCCCATCCAATTCATGTCTTCAAAAGATATTTTTTCAATATGATTCTCCATTGCATACTTTATAGCATTCATTATACAAATCATACAGTTACCAGTTCTACCTAAACTTCTTTTTAATATTAACTCATACATTATCTAATTTAACTTATTGTGCCAAAACTCAAAATTAAAAAAACATATTTTATTATGAATATTAACAAAGACTATTTCAATGTTACATCGTCAAATAAGAAAGTTGATATTGATTTAAAAAAAAATGAACACTTTACATTAAATACATTCTCTAAAAATAATAGAATATCCGAAAGTATTTGGAATTTTAGCATTAAATTCGGATATGTTGATACTAAATATGAAAACATACCATACTATGAAAATAATGAATTTAACTTATATAGACAGGACAATACTGCTGGGTTTACTTTTGATGGTTTGTCATATCCACCGTATGATATAACAAAACCAAAAGGAGATATTATTGGATATATTAAGCATGAAATTGCTGGACGTGGAGGATGTTCATTTTCCGAATGTCTTAAACATGTCAAAGGATTTACTCAATTTAGACTTGATATACCCATCGCAATTATTAAATCATTCACAAATTTTAATCACATTATATATGTATCAATAGATGAGCTATCAGCATTTAGTCAGATTCATATACCAACAAACATATATAACAATAAGGACGTCACTTTTACATTATATTTAGCTGATACAAATCCTACACACAATACATATATATCATCATCCGAAATTACATTTCATCAAACAACTAGTTTTCAAAAACTAAGTATTGATTTTTTCAATCCATTTACACACTTTGATGATAGTATTGATAAATTACAAATTATAAACGCAAGAATTAATTCTAAAGGATATTTAGAAATAGTTGCAAATAATGTGCATAACTCTTTTACAAAAAATAATACACTAATATTTCCAAAAAATAAATTAAAATTTCCAGAGCCACCGGAACAGCTCCACGCGGCAGTTGGTGCCGCGCGCGCTGTTGACGCATACAGAGATGCTACTATTGCAATAAGAACCATAAAAGGAAAACATTTATATACAACTTTATCGGATATAAATGGTCTATTCGAATATAAAATCGGTTCCAGGCAAGGCATGATCGCTACTGCATACAAAGGAATCGATATATCATATGATGCACCAAATATTATAGAATTGAAAGCCGTCGTCAAAGACGATAACGAATTATATATCACTCCTATAACAACTTTAATAGCAGATTATTTAATATTCCACACAAAAAAAAACAGCGGCGACGACGTCATCCCCACCCAATACATTCAGGATGCATATGAATTATTCTCTAAAATATTATGTGTTGAAAATATTGATTCTGATTATATCAATACAAATAATGTGAATGCAGGAATAAAATCATTACAAATCACATCAACTATTAAAACGATTTATACTCTTATAAATGAATTCTCTAATAAACCCGTTTCTATATCAATTATAAGTACTAAATTAGCCACTGCTATCGCGAACGAAACGTTCTCCTTCAATAACCAAAATAAAATTAGCTCTACAATTAACAGTATCGCTAAAAGTTTAAATATATCAATTAATAATACTGCCTTTTCGCAATCAAGAGAATATGTATCAAAAGCATTAGCATGTCATAACACACTAGATGAAGATGATGGTATTAATTTTAATACATTTGCAATTGCATCGCGTGTTTTACACGAACACATCAATTCTGGCACTATTTCACATAAATTAACTAACATTACTTCTGTTCTTGAAAAAAGACGCGTTTTAATGGGTAAACCCAAAATTAAACCAGTATTATATGACTTTAATCTTAAATTGGAATTCGCGGCAAACTCAT
>MDSV01000513.1_pt1 | contig 19090 bp, 22 predicted proteins | sample 810851 | NCBI WGS metagenome assembly MDSV01 (sample SAMN05326640, study PRJNA326480) | marine metagenome | isolation source: seawater | place: Atlantic Ocean: North East | collected 2012 | reverse complement strand
TCTGACGAAACTTTTGCAATTTTATTAAAATCATTTTTATTTAATTCAGCTTTTCTCATTTTATCACCAGAAATTTTAGTTTGTTCTGCTAATATTCTAGTTGCTAATTGCTCAGAAGACATTTCTAATGAAAAAAAAGCCACCTTACCACCTTCAACTAATTTTTTATTACCAAATTCATCTGTATTTTCTCTATAGTTTTTAGCTACATTGAATGCAATATTTGTACCAAGGGCGGTTTTGCCCATAGATGGTCTACCTGCAATTATTATTAAATCAGATTTATGAAGTCCGCCTAATTTATTATCTAAATCTCTTAACCCAGAGGCAACTCCAGCTATTTTACCTTCTCGTTTGAAAGCTTCGTTGATTATATTTACTGCATCTTTGAGTGATTCTCCAAATTTTATATATTTCCTCTCTGCATTTCCTGAATTTGATAAGTTGTATAAATCATTTTCAGCATTTTCAATTAATGTCTCTCCAGTATTTTCTGTGTTTGTTTCAAAGGTTTCGTGAATAATACTTTGACCTATTCCAATTAATGATCTTTTAATATGTAACTCATATATTATTTTGGCATACTGAAATGTATTTTGAGTAGAAGGTGATGAGTCTTTTATTTGATTTAAGTATGTTGTAATTTCAGAACCAAATTCATCTTCTGATAAATAGTTTTTAAGAGTGATAGGTGAAACAAGGATATTTTTATTTAATAAATCTTTGATTTGTTTAAAAATAACCTGGTGGTTCATCTCAACAAAATGTGTTTCATCTAGAAAGTCTGAAATTTTCTCATAGTTTCTATTATCCCATAGTAAACAACCAATAAGTGCTATCTCTGCATCAATATTTGAGAACTTCTCTATTGTTTTATCATCATTTGTTGAAATATTTAAAACTTTACTTTGCTCCATTTAAAATGCTTGATAAATTTTTTTAGCTTTAAACTCAACAAAACAAAGAGGAAAAGTAAATTTATAAGTTAATATCTTATTAATTACGTGAATAAGATTTTTAATTTTTATTTACTTTAATCTTTAGAGTATGGGATATATTTAGATATGGACTTATTGTAATCTCGTGCTCACCTAACACTCTTATTACATTTTTCATTTCAATGTCATCAGAATGAATAACGATATCGTTTGCTTTAAGGTAATTTATAATTTCTTTTTTTGAAATTGAGCCATATAATTGTTCTTTTTCATCAGCTTCTTTATTAAATACTATATTAAGTTTTTTAATATTCTCAATTACTTTCTTTGCTTCTTCAAGTTTTTTTTCCTCTTTGACTTTATATTCCTCTTTTATTTTTTCATAATACTCTAAGTTTTTTTTATTTTCTCTTAAAGCCATATTGTTTGGAAACAAATAATTTCTTGCATACCCATTTTTAACATCAACAAGATCACCTATCTTGCCTAGCTTTTTAATATTTGTTGTTAAGATAACTTTCATTTAATAGAAAAATTTGTTTGTGAATGACATAAGACCTAAAAAACGAGCTCTTTTGATAGCTTTGGATAATTCTAATTGTTTAGATCGTGAAACATTTGTAATTCTACTTGGTACAATTTTACCTTTTTCACTTACATACCTTGATAATAGTTTTATGTCTTTATAATCAATTGTAGGTGAGTTTTTTTGGCTAAATGGACAGAATTTTTTTCTTTCCTCAAAAGGCGAGTTCTTGTTATCATCTCTGTTTCTGGATTTAAATTTTTTATTTTTTTTCATTATTTAATTTTGTTGGAAGTTCTTGATGTTTTTCAACTTTTACAAATAAATGTCTTAAAAAGTTTTCATTTTGTGATAAATTTTTTTTTATTCCATCTATTTTTTGTCCATCAATCTCAATTTGATAGAAAATATAGAAAGCTTTACTAAAGTTAATTATTTTATAGCTAAGGTCTCTTAATCCCCAGTCTTCAGTATCAACAATCTTTCCATTATTTTCATTAATTATTTTTAAAAATGAATCGATGGTATCACTTTTCGATTTAGATGAAATTTCAGGACTTATAAGTAATACTGCTTCAAATTTTGTCATAAACTCCATGGTTGTATCTCAAAAAATTTTTTTTTCGAGAGAAGTATTTGTTGCATATATTTATATTTTTCAATAAATCAAGCAATATGTCAGCTATCATTTTTCCAGGCCAAGGAAGTCAATATACTAATATGGCTATTGATTTTAATGATAATTTTCAAGCTGCAAGAAATACATTCCAAGAAATAGAAGACTCAACTAAGATAAATATTCGTAAAATTATTATTGAAAATCAAGAAGATAAGCTAAACCAAACTAAATATACTCAAATTTCTATTTTTGCAGCCTCAATGGCAATTTATTCCTCAATATTAAGTCAATTTGACAAAGTTGAAATTTATCCAAAAATAGTTTTGGGTCATTCTCTAGGAGAATATAGTGCCCTTGTTGCTAATAAAATGCTTAGTATTTCAAATGCCTCAAAACTAATAAAAATTAGAGGTGAATTAATGCAATCTGCTATTGAGCCAAATTCCTCAGGTATGGCTGCTATTATTGGTAAAAATTCATCCGAGATAGAGAAAATTATTAACAAACACAATTTAGAGATTGTTGTTGCAAATGATAATTCTCCACTTCAAGTAGTAATATCAGGTCATATAAAAGATATTGATTTTGCGCAAAGTATTTTCATTTCGAATGGTGTAAAGAGATATATAAAACTCAATGTATCTGCAGCATTTCACAGTAAGTATATGAAAAAAGCTCAAGAAAAATTAATTAGTGAAATTGACAAAATACCATTTAATTTTAGTTCAATTCCAATAATTTCTAATTATGATGCAAATATTAATAATGATATTGATAAGGTTATTGTTTCACTAAAATATCAAATGGCAAATAAAGTAAAATGGACGGAAAGTATTCTAAAACTTGAACATACTGATATAAAAAATATTATTGAAATTGGTCCAAGTAAAGTCTTATCCGGTTTAGTTTCAAGAATCAGCAATAAATTTGATATTATATCTATAGATAAATTATCAGATTTGGAAAAGTTTAATTAAAATGAAAAAAGTTTTTATTACTGGTGCTTCTGGTGGAATAGGCTCTGCTATCGTTAAAAAATATCTTGAGTATGATGTTAAATTAGTTTTAACTTCATCTTCTTTATCTACACTTAATACACTTAAAGAGAAATATGGAAGTAATCACTACTATTATGTTTTAAACTTCAATGATCAAATTTTTTTTGAGGATACTTTAAGGGATATATCAAAAGACCATAATGATATTGATATAATCATTAATAATGCAGGAATTACAGATGACTCACTTTTGTTAAGAATGAAAAATGATCAATGGAATAGGGTTATTCAAGCTAATTTAAGCTCTAATTTTACTATTATTAAATACCTGCTTCCAAACTTACTTAAAAATAAAAGTGGTTCGATTATAGGTATTTCTTCTGTAGTTGGAACTTCCGGAAATCCAGGACAATCAAATTATGTTGCAGCTAAGTCTGGTATGATTGGTTTATATAAAAGTATTGCATTGGAAGTAGCATCCAGAAATATCAGCGTAAATATCGTTTCACCTGGTTTTATAATATCACCAATGACTAATACATTAAATGAAAAACAAAAAAATAATATTTTAGAAAAAATACCTATGAAAAGATTCGGTGATCCTGGTGAAATTGCAAATATAGTTTATTTCTTGTCAAGTCCTCAGTCTAGTTACATTACAGGTCAAAACATTCATGTAAATGGTGGAATGTTAATGGTATAATCTATTGACACATCGTGACTTAATATTCTATTAACTATTTAAACTAAGGAGATAAAGATGAGCGAAGTTGAAACACAAGTAAAGCAAATAGTCGTAGATCATCTAGGTATTGATGAAGATAAAGTTACGGCAGAATCCAAATTCATAGATGACTTAGGTGCTGACAGCTTAGATACTGTCGAGCTAGTTATGGCATTTGAGGAAAAGTTTGGAATTGAAATACCAGATGATGCAGCTGAAACTATTCAAACTGTTCAAAATGCTATAGATTTTATTGAAAGTAAAAAATAATAATTTTTAGTAATGAAAAGAGTTGTTGTTACTGGATTGGGTTTATTAACTTCAATCGGAAACAATAAAGATCAAACTTGGAATAATTTAATAAATTGCAAATCTGGTATCAAAAAAATAAATCATTTTGATACCTCTGAATTAACTTGTAATATTGCTGGCTTTATTTCACATAACCCAAACGATGAATATTATTATGATAGATCATTAAATCTAGATCCAAAAGATATAAAAAGAAATGATAGATTTATTCAATATGGAATTGCTGCAGCAAAAATGGCAATTGAAGATTCAGGTATTGATATTTTAAATGAAAAAGAAAAGTTAAAAGTTGGTGTTTCTGTTGGTTCAGGAATTGGTGGTTTGGAAACAATTTACGACGGATCAATAACTATATCATCCAGAGGTCCAAAAAAATTATCTCCATTTTTTATTCCGTCTTCTTTAGTAAATTTACTTTCTGGTCAAATATCAATCAAGTATGGATTTAAGGGACCTAATCATTCTGTAGTAACAGCATGCGCCACTGGAGCTCATTCTATTGGAGATGCCAGTGAAATGATAAAAAGAGATGCTGCTGATATAATGATAGCAGGCGGGTCTGAAGCGGCAGTATGTAGACTTGGTGTTGCTGGTTTCTGTGCTGCAAGAAGTTTAAGTACGTCTTTTAATGATAGACCAACTGAAGCCTCAAGGCCTTGGGATAAAGATCGTGATGGTTTTGTTATGGGTGAGGGATCAGGAATTGTTGTTTTAGAAGAATTTGAGCACGCGAAAAAAAGAGGCGCCAAAATATACGGTGAAATTATTGGTTACGGAATGTCTGGTGATGCATACCATATTACAGCTCCAGCAGAAGATGGAGATGGCGGTTATAGAGCTATGAAATCTGCTTTAGAAATGGGTAAAGTTTCTGAAGATAATATAGATTATATAAATGCCCATGGCACATCAACAAAGCTTGGTGATCAAATAGAATTAAATGCAATAATGAGATTATTTAAAAATAATAAAGTTGCTGTTAGTTCTACAAAATCTTCAATAGGACACCTTCTTGGAGCAGCTGGTAGTGTAGAAGCTATATTTTCTTTACTTTCCCTAGAAAATGACATTTTACCAGCAACATTAAATTTAAATAATCCTATTGAGTCAAGCAATCTACAACTGATAGCTAATCAGCCGATAAGAAAAAAAATTAAATATGCTTTAAGCAATTCTTTTGGTTTTGGAGGAACAAATACTGCTTTATTATTTAAAAGTATTTAGTTTTATATTAATACTTATATCTATAATTTTTTTTATAAATATTTTTTTTATTAAGGAAGTTTTAATTCATAAAGAATATATTATAATAGAGAAAAATGAGAAATCCTCAGATATCATTACAAAAAATTTCAAAGGTAATTATTTAAATTTACTAATTTATAAAATTGCACTGAAAGCAATTATTATAAATAATCAAAAAATTTATTATGGAATTTTTAAATTAAATAAAAAAAATAATTTTATAGAATTTATAAAATTAATTACTGAACCAGGTAATTATTATCAAAAAATCACAATAGTGGAAGGGTGGTCAAAAAACCAATTAAATAAATTATTATCTAAATATTTCGATAAATATAGTGAATTTGAATATGAAGAAATAATAGCAGATACTTATTATTTTTACCCTGGTGTAGACTTTAAAGAAATTATTAAATTATTTAATAAATTATATATTAAAACTGAAAATAAATATAAAAATCACGAACTTTTGAAAAGATTTTCATTTGAAGAGATATTAATTATTGGGTCATTATTGGAAAAAGAGGGAATTAACTTTTTGGACAAAAAAAAAATATTTTCAGTAATTATTAATAGGCTTAATAAAAAAATGAAGTTACAGATCGATGCCACTGTAATTTTCTCTTTAACAGCAGGAAAACATAAATTAAAAAGACCACTTACTTATAATGATTTAAAAATTAAGCATGATTTTAATACATATTATATAGATGGGCTTCCACCTAAGCCTATTTCATATGTTGGCTTAAAAACTATTGAATTAATATTTGAAAATTATAATACAGAATATTTATTTTATTTTTATAATAAATATGAAAATAAACATATATATTCAAAAAATTATATTGAACACTTAAAAAAATTAAATGAATATAGATCTAAAAAATAAATTTATCATTATTTCATCACCTTCTGGCGCTGGCAAAACAACTTTATGTAAACTTTTATTAAAAAAAATTAATGATTTGTCATTGTCGGTATCCTATACATCCAGAGAACGACGATTGAATGAAGTCAATGGAAAAGATTATTATTTCATAAATAAATCAAGATTTCTTAAATTAAAGAAGGAAAATTTTTTTATAGAAACAGCTATGAACTTCGGAAATTATTATGGATCTCCATATAAAAATATTAAAAAAAATAATAATCTTTTATTTGATATAGATTGGAAAGGTGCTAGAAAAATTCGTAAGAAAGTTATTAAGGATAACATAATTGATTTTTTTATTTTACCACCTTCTGTAAAGGAGCTTAAGAAAAGATTGGTAAAAAGAGGTAGAGACAACAAAAAAGATATACATTTAAGATTATCTTACGCATTAAATGAGATAAGTCATTATAGAGAATACTCCTATGTTTTAGTAAATAATAACGTAAAGGAAACTATTAATGATATTATTCAAATACTTAAATTTCAATCTATAATTGACACAAATAAAAAATTAACAGAAAAAAAACTAAAAACTCTCATAGATTTCCAATAATTCATCATAATTTAAATCTTCATATCGTTTATTAACTAAACTATTATTTATAATGTTTGCAAATTTTTTATTTGATTTAATTAATTTTCTTTTATTGATAAAAAAAAATCTAAGGAAGTACTCTAATTTTTCTTGATCAATTTTTTTTTTTATAATTTTAAATGATACAACTTTTGAATTAACTTTTGGTTTTGGAATAAAAACATTGGGTGATACATTAAATTTTATATTATAATTAGAGCGATATTTAGATATAAATTTATATTTATTCATTTTACCTAACGAATAATCAAATTTTGTAGCTAGTTCGCTTTGAATCATGCATACAATTTCATAAATATCATTATTCAAAGTTAAAAGTTTAAATAATAGTTTTGAACTAATATTATAAGGTAAATTTGATATAATTTTATAATTATTAATTTTTTTGAAATTAAAATTCAAAATATCTTCATTAATAATTTTTACTTTTTTATTTTTATATTTTTTTAATAATAATTCGTATAAATTTTTATCTTTTTCAATAATGATTAATTCTTTAGGATTATAGGACAAAATTTTATCAGTTAAAGTCCCTAAACCTGGTCCTATTTCTAATATTTTTTTATTATAAATATCAGTAATTTTGGTTATTTTATCTATAATGTTTTTATCAATTATAAAATTTTGACCAAGAGATTTTTTTGGTTTTATTATTTTATTTTCTATTTTTATATATTTCATTTACTAACTTAAAACAGTTTACTATACCTTTTGAGCTAATTTTTTTTAATCCTACTAAATTTGTTGCAGTCCCATGACTTGGAGATACTCTTATTAACTTAAGATTAGATGTAAAGTTCACACCTTCATATTTTGAAATTATTTTAAAAGGTATTAATGCTTGATCGTGGTAGGTAAAAAGAAAAACATTATAATTTTTTAAATTAGATATATTGATTATACCATCACCAGATACAGGACCTTTGATATTTATTTTTAATTGTTTAAGTTTTTTTATAATAGGTAATAAATATTTTATCTCATCTGATGAAATTAAACCATTTTCACCTGAATGAGGATTAATCCCAGCTAAAATTATTTTTGGTTTTTTGATTTTAAAATCATTTTTAATTGATTTATTAATATTAATTATTTTATTTAATATAAATTTTTGTTTTTTAAATTCTTTATAAACATTTTTCAATTCAATGTGAGTTGTTAATGGAATAAAATATTTTTTTTTTATAAGTAAATAACATATTACTATTTTTATTTTTTTCTAATTTTGAAAAAAAAGTTGTATGATCAATAAAATCTTTTTTAACTGAACTAATCTCTTTTTTATTAATCGGTAAAGTTACAATTCCTATAAAATTTTTATTAACAGTAAATTTATAAGCTAATTTAATTGAGTCAAAGGCATTTGTGTATTTGTTTTGGGTATTATAATTATAGATATTTAGTTTATTTTTATTATAATTTAAAGATTTACCATCATTATTAATTATATTTATTAAATTGGAATTAATAATTTTTAATTTTGAAAAAATTTTATAGTTAGTAAATAAAATGAAATTTTTAATTTTATTATTCTTAAATTCCTTTATTAATAAGTGAATACCAATACCATTTATGTCACCAATCGTTACTGCAATGTAACTATTCATATAATTTTTCAAAATTATAGATCTTTTTGTATTCATTTAATAATTTATTTTCAATATTCTTTGCAAATGAATTTATTTTTTTGTTAAGATTTATATTATTTAATATTTTTTCATCAAATCTTATGTCGCACAAAAATATATAATTAAAAGAATTATCATTTTCATAAACTATGTAGTCGTTAATAGATTTTAAATTATTTTTAATATTTTGATTTAATCTATCATATTCATATTCCTTGTGAATTATCTTATCACTCTGTTGCTTAATATAAGAACAATTTAAATTTTCACTGCGTATTCTAATTTCAGAATTAAAATTAACAATTTTTACAAATATGCCTTTAAAACTCTCCAAGTTTTTTTCAATTGAGCTAATTTTTACATAATTATTAAAATAGCTTATTTCAATTTTATTATCGTTTTTAATTTGATTTTTTAATGATTCTGTAATTATTGTTAGATCGATAATATCATCTTCTTTAAAGAAATAATTTATTCCAGATTTTTGAATTTCTTCTTTATATCTTAAAAAATCTTCTCTATTTTTTATATTTTTGTATTTTTTTAATTTATCATCTTTCTGAAATATTAAATAATTTAAATTATAATTATATAAGATATCTAAATCACTAGATTTTTTTAAAATTTCATCTTTTTTATTATTTAAAAAATTTTCAATTATTTTTTTTCTTTTTAAATCTATTTCTATATTACTTTTAAAAAATTGGATTTCTTTATTATTTAATTTATTGTTTTTTTGAATGCTTTGTTTGTGAAATTTTTCAATATCGTTATTAAGCTCTTTATATCTTATTTTCTGAATATTAAAATACTCATTGAAAATTAATGCAGATATATAATCATTAATCAGTTCTTCTTCTGTATTATCATCTAAACTTGATAAATCTGAATTATTAATAATTTCAATATATTTTATTCTTTTTTCAAGATCTATGTTTGTAAAAACTTTATCATTTATTTTAAAAAGTATTTTATTTTCTATTGTGTTATTTGCATTTATGCTTTGCGAATAAAGCAATATTATACATACTTTAATTAAATAATTCATTATCTATGCTTATATTTTCCCATTCTATATCTTGTTTATCCGTTTCTGATACTGCTAAATTTGTTGACTTGTATGAGCCTACATTTTTGAATGAAAACATTATTGTGAGTATATCTTGAGGTTTTAAATCGTCTTCGGTATAGGAATTTCTTTTAAAGTCAATATTCACTCCAAAACATTCATCAAAATAGCTATATGATATACCACTTTCTTTATTCATTTCTTGATTTAAATCATATAAGCCAAAATATGAAATTTTAGAGAATTTGTTTATTTTTTTTGAGTCAATTCGATAATTAAGTGTTTCATTTTCTGTTATTATTGTTTCATCAGTTTTGCTATTTTGATCTAAATAACTAAACTTATATTTGCCAAGTGAATTTTCATAATTTAAATCTAAATTTTGACTTTTCACATACCCTTCATGACTATCATACCTGAAATTATATGCAGATGAATAATTTTTTTCTTTCAATGATAGGCCACCTAAAAAATCACTTAAATTCCTCTCATTACCTTGTGAATAATGAAAATTACTATTCTTTGTAAATTCGTAACTTTGTAAAAAATTAGCACTAAAATTACTATTGTTTAATTCAAAATTCAGATTAATTCTTTTTGAATTATCTAATTTATCAGTTCCTGTAAATCTATTTAAAAAAGAATTATTTTCTATTGTATAAGAGTTTACTGAAGAGTCTTCATTTGATATTTTTTCAGAATTAGATAAACCAGGTGAAATAACAAAAGATATTTTTGGAGTGTAAGTTAGATTTTTAAAATTATTTTTTAATTTAAATGGACTAGAAAGATCAACACCAAAAATAGGGAATACTCTATAATAATTATGACTAAAACTCTGATTATTTATTTGTTTATTTTCTACACTAAATAATTGATTATATAAGTTTGATTTAAGATCTATTTTTGTTCCATATTTTATTAATTGTCTATTTAGCGATGTTGTAGTAGATATTTTTTTTTGACTTTGTGCATGTATAGATGTAGCTGAGTCTCTAAAAATATTATAAAACTCATAATTGTTTGTCAGATTTAATCCCTTAAACTTGGATACTCCTGAATAGTAAGTAATATATGGTAAAACTGTTGGTATAATCTTATTATCTTCGTTATTTTGATTACTCTGATAAAAAGTAGTACTTATGTTTATGTTATCATCAATTTTGTTAATATTATAACCTTTTAAGTTTATAGATGTTTTTAAGGAGCTCTTATAACTTAATTCATCATTAGGATTTATCTGCTGAATATAGTTTTTTTTAGTTTGTAAAGCAGATGTGAGGTTAATTCTAAATTTCTCATTAAGATTTTGATTATAATTATTTATTATGCTTGCTTCTTTTAACCATTCATTAATACCTTTATTTTCTAAAGAAGATTCAATTGTAAGATTAGAGTTCAAATTTCCACCAGAAATTATTTGATTATAATCAAAATTAAACCGTTGAGAAGAGTCAACTCCACCTCCATAATTTACTGTTGGGACTAGAGTTAATTCTTTGTCATCTGAAATATTAAAATAATATGGTAATGATGTTGACTGAGACACTTTTGTATCAAAAAAATTTAAATTTATTAATGGCGATAAAAAACCACTCTTTCTTTTTTTTCTTAATGGAGAGGGCGTAACCAAATATGGTGAGTAAAAAACAGGAATATTTAAAAACTTCATTTTGGTATGTTTTTGATACAAAAATAAATTATCATAATCATGTAGCATTTTTTCACCCTCCAATTGCCAAATTGGACACAAAAAATTTGCAATTTTTATTCTACTTTGGCACGGGGTATAAACTCCTTTAGAAATCACATCAATATCATGATCCCTTTTAGCTTTTTTGCCAACAATTCTTGATCCATCATTGAGCAGAACTTTTACATTCTCAATATTAGCATAATTTAACTTATCTCTAAAAAAACCTTTTGTTCCAAAATAGTAATTATTTTTTTCATCTTTCATACTAAATTGAGTTGGTAATGTGATGTTACCATCTTTTTTAGAATAAATTATTAATTCTGATGTAATTACTTTATCTTTATATAATATTTTGGCTTTCCCTTTAGCAATAAGATTTTCATTTTTATCATATGAAATATCATCAGCATAAATTAAAATTTCATTTGCATATTGATTGTTAGTTATGAGAAATGAAATAAATAATACAGTAATGAATCTTAATATATCTTTAATCATTTTCAATTTGAATAACTTTATATAAACCAATAATAAAAGGTATAACAAATATTATGAAATAAGAATAAATAAAATTAAAATTAAAAGTTATGGTAAATTTATTTACTAATTCTTCAAAAATATACATCAAAAAACCTATCAATAATGCAATAAATAAAACTTTAAAAAAATTCTCATTTCTCTTATATTTAGCTGAAAAACCCATCACAACAAATGATAAAAGTATCATAAAAAAGGGCTTAAGTATCTCAGACATATAATGTAGACTTATGGCTGAAGAATATAAATTAAATTTTTTCAGTGTTTTTATATGATTTAAATAATTATAATGAGGTATCAATTTATAATTTATCATTGAGTTTATAATACTCTCTCTTGAAAAATTTAATTCAATATCTAAATTTTCGAAATATTCATAATTATCTTGTTTAATGTTAAAAAAATTAACTTTATTTAAACTAAATTTTTTATTAGAAATTTTACCTTCTTTCGATTGAATAAAAATATTATTTTTCTTATTTATTGATAAGATATTTATGTCTTCAGCAATCATTTTTTTAAGATCAAATTTATTAATATTTATATAATATAATTCTGAATTAAAACTTATATTTTTAATCCATAGACTATTTTCAGAAAAATGAATTGAATACATGTCTTCATTTTGATTATTAAGTATTTTATTATATTTTATTTCTGTAATTGAAGTAATGGGGTTTAGAAATAGTAAAATAAATAAACCAAATCCAAAGACACTAATGGCAATTGGTTGAAAAATATCAAAGATTGAAAACCCTAGATTTCTCATTGATATTAATTCGTTATTACTAATTAAATATCTAAACAAAAATGCAATGGATACAATAATTATGAATGGGCTTGTTTCATTTAAAATTGAAGGTATTTTGAGTAATATTAAATAAATAATAGTTGTTATTTTAATACTATCACTTTCTATAGATCTTGTTAGTTCAATTAAATTTAAAAATGAGACCAAAAAAACAATAATAGATAGATTAAAAAAAATATACCTTGATGATAGTATAAAGAGGTAGCTTTTAATTTTTATCATAATAACTTCTTATGAGCTTTAAACTCACTACGTACATAAATACTAATATCAAAATTGAAAAATAATAATTTAAATTAAATTCTGAATTTTTTAGTAATTGATTAAGTAAAAGAAAAAGAGTTGAAAAAAATATAAAGATTAATAAATTTTTAATATTTAATTTATATTTTTTTATATTGTTAAAATAAAAAAAAATAATTATAATAATAACTAGTATACTATCAATAATTTTGTAGAATATGTTTATGAAATTTTGGTTTTTAATATCATCAAAAATACTAAAAGTATTATTGTCAAAATTATCATATTCTTGATATGAATTATTTAAAATTTCCAATGAATAATTTTCAAATTCTAACTTTTCTATTTTACCAGTCTCTAATAATGTTATTTTAAAACCATTAATAAGTTTGAAATTGAATATATTTTTATTTTGAATTATTTCTCCTTCTTTTGCGAAAATAATGTTGTCATTATTTTTTTTAAATTTAATAAAAATTTCTTTAAATTTATTATTTTCTTTTTTAAAATCTAGAAAAGTGTTTTTATTAATTTCTAAAAAATTAGATAATATAATTTTGTCAAAATTTATTTTATTTCTTATTTCATGTTCTTTAAGTTTATATTCATTGTATATTTTGGGTGAAAAATAAAAATTTAAGCAAATTAATAAAAATAAAATTATTGATGAAAAATAAATCAATGGTTTTGTTATTGACTTTATATTTAATCCCAATGAATATATGCTTATTAATTCTCTATCTTTGTCTAATTTTAAAAAAGTTATTATAAGTCCAAAAATAATTACAAAAGGCATAATAATAGTAATTAGGTTGGGAATTAAAAAAAGAGATAAATACAAAATTGATAAGATATCAACTTGAATTAAATTAGTTAGAGATATTAGCCTTGTAAATTGTAGCAACCAAGCAATAGTTAGAAATATAAAAAAAATTAATAATGATCCTTTTGAAATTTCAGTAAAAACATATTTATCAATTCTTGTCATTTTATTATTCAGCTTTTTTATTGCCTATTATGAATATATTGAAAATTAGATTATGTATCTACTTATTTAAATTTAAAATATTTAAACTATGGATTATTAATAAGATGTATAGACAAAATTAATCATCTAAACTATGAAAACTTTTTAATTATTTATAAGATAGGAATTATATATGACCAAAACATTTTCAATTATTAAACCAGATGCAACTAAACGAAATATTAGTGGAAGTATTAATAAGGTTATTGAGGAAAGCGGTTTAAAAATTGTAGCTCAAAAAATGATAAAGTTAAGTTTGACTCAAGCTGAACAATTTTATTCAATTCACAAAGAAAAACCTTTTTTTAATGAACTGATACAGTACATGACATCAGAACCAGTTATTGTTCAAGTATTAAGTGGTGAAGATAGTGTTGAAAAATATCGCTCAATTATGGGATCAACTAATCCTAGCGAAGCTGAAGAAGGAACTATTAGAAAACTTTTTGCTCTTAATATTCAGGAAAATTCTGTTCATGGTTCAGACTCTGAGGAAAATGCAAAAAAAGAAATAGATTTTTTCTTTAAAAATGATGAAATTTTTTAATTAGTTTAATAAATAGAAAATAATAATTAAGATAATTAAAATTAGAAAAAGTGTATAAATTGTTAACTTATTAAATGATTTCCATGTTTTAGCCTTATCTTTTGCTATGTTATCTTTATTATAATCCATAGTATTATAATAAATTTTAAATTTGATTTGACAAGATCTTAATGAAACATTTTTGCATTATTTTATTTATTTTAATATTTCCAAAATTTTCTTTCTCACAAGATTTATTTGTAACTGATAAATATATAATTAAGTTTCAAGCTGAAGAAATCGATGTAGAAAAAAATATAAAAATTGATGAATTAAAAGTAAAAACTTTTAAATTAATCCTAAAAAAAAATTTAAATCAGTTTAACTATCAAAAAATAATTGAATTCATAGACTCTAAATTTGTAAATAAATTTATTTTAAATATGACAATTAATAATGAAAAAATTGTTAATAATAACTATTATTCAGAAATAAAAATTAATTATAATAAATCATTAATAATTAAATATTTTATTAAAAATAAATATAATTTTGTTATAAATAATCCAGAAAAATTTTTATTAATAATTTATGAAGAAGATAATCTTCAAAAAAAATTACTCTCAAAAAATAATTTATTTTATGATTTTCTTATTAATAATTCCAATAATGAATATTATAATTTTTTAATTCCTAATCTTGATTTTAATGACAGATTTATTTTCTCTTATGATGATATTAATCAAAAAAATTTTACAAAACTATTAAATTTAAATAAAAAATATAATGTAAATTCTTCAATTCTTATTGATTCTAAAAAAAATGATAATTTCTATATTATTAAAGCTTACTTTTTTCATAATAACATAAAATACAAAATATTTGATAAAAATATTACTAATATTAATTATGATAAATTATTTTTTACAATTAATGAATTAGCTATAGACAAATGGAAAAGTATTAATGAAATTAATTCACAAATTATAAATCAAATAGATTGTAAGGTTACTGTAAATAATATCTACGAATTAAAATTTCTAAGAAGCAAAATTAAGTCAAATTTTTTAATTAATAAATTAGATCTAAAATTAATTGATCCTAAGGCTAATATTTATAATATTAAATATTTAGGCAATATTAAAGCATTAAAAAAATCATTTAGTATTGATAGATTACACTTTTCTATAAATGATGGTAACTGTATAATTAAATTATTATGAGTACCCAAAAATATTTCGATTATCATTTTTTAGAATTGCAGGATCATGATAATTTTTTTGTTAATAAATCTAACAAGAATGCTTTTAATGCAATAAATAGCTCAAATTTAAATCAGTTTATATATTTACATGGACCAAAAAAGTCAGGAAAATCCCATCTTTTAAATATATGGAAGCAAAATAATGATGCTATAAATTTTAAAAATAATATTTCCCAAATTTTAAAATTAAAACAAAATGTTTGTATTGATAATTTTGATAACAATTTTTCTGAAGAAGAAATTTTTCATATTATAAATCACTGTAATTCTTATAATTTAAAAATATTGATTACTTCTTTGTTTGGATTGAGCAATTTGAATATATATTTGCATGATTTAAGTTCTCGCTTGAAAGCTTTTTACTACGTTAATATCGATTATCCAGATGAAGAAATGTGTAAAATTTTGTTAACTAAATTATTTTATGAAAAACAAATAATTATTAAAAATAAAGAAATCTTTGATTATATTTTTAATAGAATTAATCGTACATACAATGATATATTTTTAATTGTTAAAAAATTAGACAAATTATCTTTACAAAAAAAAAGACAATTAACCATACCATTAATCAAAGAAATACTATAAAGACCTCAAAAAATGAATAAATACAGAACTCATTTATGCTCTGAACTTAATAGTTCAAATCTTAATCATGAAGTGAAATTAAGTGGATGGATAGATACTATTCGTGATCATGGTAATTTAATTTTTATAGATTTGAGAGATAATTATGGTATTACTCAATGTGTTGTAGATGCTAAACATAAACTTTTTAACGAAATATCTAAATTAAATAATGAAAGCGTTATTACAGTCAGTGGTTTTGTTATTCAAAGATCAAACGAGACTGTAAATAACAATATCTCTACAGGCGAAATTGAAATTCAAATTGAAAAATATGAACTATTATCACATTCCGAAGTTCTGCCCTTACCTGTAAATTCTGATATTGAATATGGTGAGGAAATTAGACTTAAAAATCGCTTTCTTGATCTAAGAAGAAATAAACTTCATAGAAATATATTATTGAGAAGTAAAATTATTTCCTCCATTAGACAAAAGATGATTTCAAACGGATTTACAGAATTTCAAACTCCAATTCTAACTTCAACTTCACCTGAAGGAGCGAGAGACTATTTAGTTCCATCAAGAATTCATCAAGGTCAATTTTATGCTTTGCCTCAAGCCCCTCAACAATTTAAGCAATTATTAATGATGGCTGGTTTTGATAAATATTTCCAAATTGCTCCATGTTTTAGAGATGAGGATAGTAGAGCTGACAGGTCGCCAGGAGAATTCTATCAACTAGATTTCGAAATGAGTTTTGTAACACAGGATGATGTCTTTAATGCAATTGAACCAGTACTTTATGATGTATTTAATGAAAATAAAAACTATCATACTGAAGAAACAGTTAACGTAAGTAGATATCCATTTAAAAGAATACCATATGAGGAGTCTCTTGAATTATATGGGACTGACAAACCAGATTTAAGAAACCCTCTATTAATTAAAGAATGCACAAATATTTTTAGAGGATCAGATTTTAAGATATTTAATGACTTAATTGACAAAAATTATGTTGTTAAGGGAATAATTGTTAGTGACACAGCCAATAAACCAAGAAGTTTTTTTGATAAATTAAATAATTGGGCAAGAGCAGAGGGCTCGGCAGGACTTGGATATATAAGTTATAATGAAAATGAACATAAAGGACCGATAGCAAAAAATTTGGACGCTGAAAGACTTAATCAACTAAATTTAAAGGATGGTGAGTCAATATTTTTTATTTGTGATAAGCAAAAAAATGCTCAATTATTCGCAGGTATTGTAAGAGAAAAATTATGTTCAGATTTAAATCTATTAAATATAAATTCATTTCAGTTTTGCTGGATAGTTGATTTCCCAATGTATCAGATAGATGAAAAAACAAACAAAATTGAATTTAGTCATAATCCTTTCTCAATGCCTCAAGGAGAAATGGAGTCACTTTTAAATAAAAATCCTTTGGATATAAAGGCTTTCCAATATGACATTGTTTGTAATGGTATTGAGCTCTCTTCTGGCGCAATCAGAAACCATAGACCTGATATCATGTACAAAGCATTTGAGATAGCAGGTTATAAAAAAGAAGAATTAGAGAAAAAGTTTTCAGGAATGTTGAATGCAATGAAATATGGGGCACCTCCACATGGCGGAAGTGCGCCAGGAATTGATAGGATAGTTATGTTGTTGGCTAATGAACCTAATATTAGAGAGGTTATAGCTTTTCCAATGAATCAGCAAGCTATCGATCTTATGATGAATGCTCCAGCTGCTGTTGATAAAGAACGGTTAGAAGAATTAGGTTTAAAATTAGTAGATAAAAATTAATCCAGATCCAGCTATTGCTAAGATAGTTCCAATCCATGCCCCGTATGTAGGCAATTTATTTGTAATTATCCATATTAGTAATAAGATCATAATTGGGCTAGTTGATGAAAGTGTCGCAACTATTCCAGCATCTGCTTTTTGAAGAGCGATAAGCAAAAGACTCATACCTAAAGCCATACCCAAAAATCCACTTAAAATAGATTGGCCAATAATTTTAAAATTTAGATTTGTTTTAGTTTTAAATATTTCATAATTTATGAAAAAAGTGAAAGCTAAAAAAATACATGAAATTAGTGTTCTTAATGAAGCTGATGCAATTGGATCAGCGCCCATAGATAAAATTGGCTTCATCATAATTAAACCAATAGCTTGGCACAATGCGGCACCTATACCAAATGTAACACCTATATATAAATTTCCTTCAATAACTTCCCATCTATGATTTTTATCTTTACTATTACCGTATGCAATGGCCACCACAACTCCAAAGAAAACAATAATACATCCAATTAGATTAATAAGTGACATTATTTCATTTAAAAATACAATATTTAAAATTACTGTAAACGGAGCGGCTAATGAAAATAAAATATTATTTCGTCTTGGCCCAATTTTTTGAAGAGCAATAAATAATAACGTGTCGCCAAGAAATATTCCAATGACTCCAGATAAAAGTATTGTAATTAAAAAATCTTGATTAATCGTATCCCAAGTATCTAAATAAAATGTATAACTGATTAACATTATAGATACAAAAAATAATCTGAGCCTATTAAAAGCCAAACCTCCAATAGTTCTAGTTACATCTGCTGAAATTAGAGAAGCTACAGCCCAACATAGTGCAGCCATTGTTGCAATAAAATAATAAATTAGCATATTGATTTGTAATTAAAAGATACTTAAAATAAATTTAATAGGCAGAGATAGATATTCTCCAAGAAGATGTTCTTGCATAAATACTCTTTTTATTAATCCAGTCCACCTTAGAAAAGCATAAATAATTAAAACCCACAAATAAATTC
>MDSV01229349.1_pt1 | contig 19093 bp, 18 predicted proteins | sample 810851 | NCBI WGS metagenome assembly MDSV01 (sample SAMN05326640, study PRJNA326480) | marine metagenome | isolation source: seawater | place: Atlantic Ocean: North East | collected 2012 | reverse complement strand
CTCATTGTATAAACATATACATCTGTTTGTAATGTAACTTGTACCATTCCATACTTCCCACTCTTCACTGTAGATTGCATTTCGTTTAAGTATCCAGCTGTTTTTATCGCTTCTGCTTTTACTTCACGATCATTGATCCACTTAATTACATTTGGATATGCAATCACTGCAAATATTCCTAGAATTAAAATTACAACTAATAGTTCTATTAACGTAAATGCTTTAATTATTTTTGTCTGCATGAGAGATTTGTCCACTTGCAATTAAATCCTCTATAGATTTTTCCATAGAAATCATTCCTTCCCTAGATGCTGTTTGCATTACAGAATGAATTTGATGGATTTTTGCATCTCTAATTAAATTTTTAATAGGTGCATTACAAACCATAATTTCAAAAGCACCAACTCTACCTGAACCATCTTTTTTCTTAAATAATTTTTGAGTAACGACCATGTTTAAGGACTCTGCAATTTGTGCTCTTATTTGTCCTTGTTGCTCTGGAGGAAATACATCTATAATTCTATTAATTGTATTTGGTGCTCCACTTGTGTGCAATGTTCCAAAAACTAAATGGCCAGTCTCAGCAGCTGTAAGAGCTAAACTTATTGTTTCTAGATCTCTAAGCTCTCCAACTAAAATCACATCAGGATCTTCTCTCAATGCAGCTCTTAAGGCATTTGCAAAACTTAAGGTTTGTTTTCCAACTTGTCTTTGAGAAACGATACTTTTTTGATCATGATGAATAAATTCAACAGGGTCTTCTATTGTTATAATGTTTGCAGCTTTTTGCTCATTAATTTGATTAATTATCGCTGCAAGCGTAGTTGATTTTCCTGATCCTGTTGGACCCGTAACTAAAACTAACCCCTGATGAGCATCTAAGAGCTGATATAGTACAGGTGGTAAATTTAATTTATCCATATTAGGAGCTTTAGTCTCAACTCTTCTTAATACTGCTCCTGTACCATTTAAAGTTTTGTAAAAATTTGCTCTAAATCTCATGTCTGCAAGCATAATCCCAGTATCAAACTCTTTATCAGCTTCAAATCTTTGTATTTCTTCCTCTGTACAATTTTTTTTTAAAAGAGCATTTAAATCTTCGTCAGTTATTTTACTTTCTGGGATTGTTACAATCTCTCCAAGCTCTCGATAAGCTATATCAGAGCCTCCTCTTAAATGAAAATCTGAGATATCTTTTTTTTCTATAGCTAATTGATTAATTTTTTCTAACATAAATTTAATATATAATAATTCTATAGATTATGTAGTTAAAAAGCTCATATAGTATTAAATTAGAAGGCTTATTATGAGCTCACCTTTAAAAAAATAAAGCAAAGATGCACAAATAATTGCTGGTCCAAATGGTATCTCAGTTTTTAAATTTTTTTTCTTATTTAGTAATGAGGGCAATACAGAAACTAACCCAAATATCGAACCAAAAAACAATATAAATGGTACACACTGCCAACCAAAGAAGAGGCCTAGAGCTGCCATTAATTTCGCATCTCCCAGTCCCATTGCCTCAATATTTTTTATCTTGTCGTATAAAAAAATAATTAACCATATTACAGTAAAGCCTACTAAGCCCCCTATAATTGACTGCAAAAAATAATCGATGAAAACAAATTCAAAATTAGAAAAAAAATTATGAATTATAGCTAAAAATATCAATGTAAAATTTAATTCATCTGGAATAATAAAGTGCTTAAGATCTATAAAAAAAATCATTAAAAAAATTAATAAAATTATTTGATAGAAAATTACCTCAAAATAATTTTCCAACAAAATAAATAATAAAACAAAACTTATAGCAGAAAATAATTCTACAAAAAAATATCTAGGGCTAATTTTTTTTTTACAATTTCTACATTTTCCGTTTAAATTTAAAAAAGAAATTAAAGGAATGTTATCAAACCATCTTATTTTTTTTTTACAAAATATACAAAAAGATCTTCCTGTTAATATTCCTTTTTTATCGATAGGTAGTCGATAAATTAAAACATTTGAAAAACTTCCTAAAATTAACCCCATTAAAAAAATGATAGTACAATAAAATATAATTTCGTGAGACAATTTTTATAATTTTACTGATGTAATTATTTGAAGTACCTGACCGTAAACATAATTTAAGAAAACAACTCCATCACTTAAAAATACTTCAAGATTAGGTGTATATAAATAAATTTCCATTACGATTTAAATAAAGATTTAAAACATGAAATAAAATTTTTTAAACTTTCGGGTTTCCAAATAAAATAAATTAAATAAGGAATAATTGCTGGTAACACTCCAAACCAAAACCATTCCTCCCAATTAAAACCTAAGTAAGTGCCTTTTTTTTTTAAACCATTAAACCAAGTTAAATATCCTATGCCAATTATCCAAGCCAATGATAGCGTTATATAAATTTTTATTTTATTCATTAATCAATTATATTAAATGAAGTAAAAAAATATATAACTTTATCTATCTTAATTATTGAAATTTTGTTTATATTTGATGTAAGATTTATTTTTTTTTAAAGACTAAACAAACACCATTGTTGCAGTATCTCATTCCTGTAGGTTTCGGCCCATCTTCAAAAATATGTCCATGATGACCTCCACAATTTTTACAATGATATTCAGTTCTAGCATAGCCTATTACATAATCTGTGCTTGTTTCAAATGCATCTGGCAGTGCTTCATAAAATGATGGCCACCCTGATCCACTTTCATACTTAGTTGAAGAGTCAAATAGTTTCTGATTACAATTTGCACAATGATAACTACCTTCTCTCTTTTCATGGTTTAATTCACTTGAGCCAGGTCGTTCTGTTCCTTCTTCAAATAAAATTAATTTTTGTTCGGAAGTTAGATTTTTATTTATTTTCTTAACCATTCCTATTTTATTTCTCTTATTGGTTTACCTGATATGCAGGCCTCAAGATTTTCAATCATCTGAGTATAATAAATTGAGTAATTTTCTGCAGTTACATATCCAATATGTGGTGTAAGTAATGCATTTGGCAAAAATCTTAATTTATTATTTTCCGGCAGAGGCTCATTTTCATAAACATCAATTCCTGCACCCATTATAAGATTAGTTGATAAAGCAATGATCAAATCATCTTCATTTACAATTGGTCCTCTAGCTGTATTGATTAAAAAAGCAGTTTTTTTCATTTGATCAAACTCTTTCATGGTAATACAATCTTTATACTTATCTCCCCCCTGAACATGAATTGATATATAATCTGATGTTTTAATTAAATCATCCTTACTACACGGGAGAACATCTAATTCTTTACATTTATTTAAATCTAAGTTTTCACTCCAAGCCATAACTTGCATGCCAAATGCTTTAGCAATTTTAGAGACTTGCGAACCAACATTACCTAATCCTATTAATCCTATAATTTTTCCCTTAAGCTCAGAACCAACAGTCGTCTGCCAATATCCCTGATACATATTATCAATTTCAGTTTTTAAATTTTTAGATAAGCCTAAAATTAATGCCCATGTTAATTCACATGTAGGATTACTATTGCTCTCAGTGCCAGAAACAATAATTTTTCTTTTTCTAGCTGCATCAAGATCAATGGACTTATTTCTTAGTCCACTTGTTATAATAAATTTTAGTTCATTTAAATTTTCTATTAAATTTTTTGTAATTGGTGTTCTTTCTCGCATTATAAGTAATGCTTCAAAATCAAATAATTTATCAATTGCATCAGCTTCATCTAAAAATGGCTCACTGAAAATCTTAAATTCATACTTGCCAGATAATTTTTTTAAATTCACAAATTCTTGTGATATATTTTGATAGTCATCTAATATTGCAACTTTAAGCATTTATAATTTTTTTATTTGATAAAAATAAACCTAATATAATTAATATAGAACCAATTAAATGAAAAAATAAAAATTTTTCATCAAAAAATATCATTGCAAAAAATGTACTAAACAGTGGGATTAATGACAAAAATATACCAGCTCTATTAGCCCCAATAATTGAAACTGCACCTGCCCAACAATAATAAGAGCCAATGCTAGGGAATATCGCAACATAAAGTAAAATATAAAAAAGATTTAAATTTATTTCTATAGAGTGTCCCTGATTTAATTCGAATAAAAAAGCTGGTGCCAACATTATAAGCCCAAATGTACATGTAACCTGAATAAGTGCTAGCAATGAAATATCAAAATTTCTTTTTTTTAAAAATGCAGAATATACACCCCAAGAAATAATAGCTACAATCATAAATATATCTCCCTTATTAAAATTCAAAGAAGTTAAAATATTCAAATCAAGTTTAGTGATAATAGCTAATATACCTAGTGTTGATATCAAAAGACCAGATAGTTGAAATATATTTGTCTTTTCTATTTTAAGTAAGAAACAAACTAAAATTATTGTTGCTGGTACTGCAGTGTTGAAAAGCGAAGCATTAATTACTTGAGTATAATTAAGTGCTTTGTATGTGAGTGAACTGTATAAAAATACACTACTGAGACTTAATAAGAATAATAATTTGAAGTTTTTTAACAATATTTTTTTTAATTTAATTATTTCTTTGTAAGTAAAGGGTATTAGTATTATCCAGACTAATAACCATCTTAAAAATGCTAGTGTAAAAGGAGTTATATTTTCAATAAAAGCAATTTTACCAACATTGAAGTTACCTGCCCAAAATAAAGTGGCGCATACTACCATAAAATAAGCTTTGGTATTTTTGCTCACTTAGCTAAATCTTAATGAGCTATAAGGATCTAGATTTAAATTTGTATTTTCGTTAGCTATCATTCCTGATATTATTTTTCCAGATATCGGACCTAAAGTCCATCCCAAATGGTGATGGCCAAAACAGTAAAAAATATTTTTATATTTTTTTGATGGTCCCATAACTGGCAAAAAATCAGGTAAAGTTGGTCTAAAACCAAGCCATTCGTCTTCGTGTGCTGGCAAATTATCTAGCATGTATTTAGCATTATTTATTAAATTTTTAACTCTAGATTTTGAAATAGGATTATTTAATCCTCCAAATTCAACCGTGCCCACAACTCTTAAACCTTGTTCCATTGGAGTAATACCGAATCCACGATTAGAAAATATTACAGGTCTTTTTAATAAGTGATCACAATTTTTAAAATGCACATGGTAACCTCTTTCAGTATCTAATGGAATTTTTTCACCTAAATTATCAGTTAATTTTTTTGAAAATGCACCACAAGCAATAACAGCTTTGTCAAAAAAATAACTTTGAGTATCTGTCTTTAATATTGGTTTTTCATTATCAAAAAATATATCTTTAATATTAACTTTATTAAATTTTCCACCTTTATTTAAAAATAATTCAAAAAGCTTTAAAAGAATTTTTTTCGGATTTCTTGCGTGTCTTGCATAAGGATAATAAACGCCAGCATGATAAATTGGTTTAATGTTTGGCTCCAGATCATGAATTTCATCTTTAGTAACTAATTGTTGTTCAACACCTAACTCCTCTCTTACTTTAATTTCTAATTCACGACTTTTTAAATCTTTATCATTCCAAATATAAAGTATTCCTCTATTCTCAACCAAACCCTCTAAATTAATTTCATCAAACAATTCATCATATGCAGGTAAGGCTAAGTCTAAAATCTGATGCATATTTTTTGCAGTGTGCATCATTTTTTTTGTTGAAGAGTTAATGATAAATTTTAAAAACCAAGGAATCATTTTTGGAACATAATTCCACTTTAACGCTAAAGGTCCTGTAGAACTTAGAAGCATTGCGGGAACATCAGCTATCACATCTGGTCTATTTAATGGGACAGATGCATAGGGTGAAAAATGTCCTGCATTACCATATGATGCTGTTTGACTTCCTGGATTATCACGGTCGAAAATTGTTACATCAAAACCTTTTTTTTGTAAAAATAATGCGTTTGAAATGCCCTGAATACCTGCTCCAACAATTCCAACTTTTATATAATTTTCCATAAATATATATACAGTTATTAAAATGATTATTTAAAGTGACAAATTATACATATTTATAAATAATAGTTATGCAATATTTTGATTGTGATGAATTTTTGCACTCATTACAATTCCAAAACCAATCATTGTTGCTAACATTGATGAGCCTCCATAGGACATAATTGGTAAAGGGGAGCCCACTATTGGTAAAAGTCCTAAAACCATTGAAAGATTGACAGAAATATAAACAAAAATTGCAAACGCAAAACCAAAACAAAATAATTTAGCAAATGTACTTCTTGTAAACATACCTATTTTGATAATTCTCAAAATTATAATTACATAAATTAATAGAAGTAAAATTGAACCTAAAAATCCAAATTCTTCAGAAAATAAAGTAAAAATAAAATCAGTATGTTTTTCGGGTAAAAAATCTAAATAACTTTGGGTGCCTTTTAAAAAACCTTTTCCATAAAATCCTCCTGATCCGATGGCTATTTTAGATTGTATAATTTGGTATCCTGCACCAAGTGGATCTCTATCAGGATCTAAAAAGGTCAAAATTCTTAACTTTTGATAAGGTTTCAAAAATGAGATGATAAAAGGCAAAGAAATTAAAAAACTAACAAAAGAATAAAAAAAATATTTTATTTTTACTCCTCCTAACCATAAGACGGCTAATCCACTTAGGGCAATTAATATTGAGGTACCTAGATCTGGTTGAGATAAAACTAAAATCATTGGAATAATAATAGTAACTATTGGAAGTAATATAGTAGTAAATTTATTAACATCTTCTGTTTTTAATCTATGATAATATTTTGCAAGACATAATATTATAGCTATTTTCATAAGTTCGGATGGTTGTAATGCTATCAAATATAAATCTAGCCATCTTTGAGATCCAGATACTGAAATACCAAAATAAGAAACCCAAATTAAAAGTAATATAATAATGAAATAAAATAAATATGCACTAATATGCCAAATCTTTATATTCATAAAGGCAATTATCAACATCATCAAAAAGAAAACTGCCAATTTTATAAAATGGCTTTTAGTATGATATAAAATTTCTCCTCCATCAGTTGAATACATTACAAATAAACTGATTGATGATAATAAAAGAATACTAATTAAAAGAATGTAATCAAGATCTCTGATTTTTTGAAAAAAAGTAATTTCTGAATTTAATCTTTTATGTTGAAACATTAGGTAGTTGATTTTTTAAATTTATATTTTTCTTTCTTAGATCATGACGATCTATTATTAATTTAAATAATTTAGTTGCCATTGGTGCTGCATTAGAACTTCCAGATCCTCCGTGTTCTACGATAATACTTAAAGCATAATCAGGATTTTTATATGGACCAAATGCTACATATAGAGCATGATCTCTATCTTTGTAGGGTATTTGGCTAGTTTCTAAATCAAGTTCACGTTCCCTTTTGCTAATTCTTTTAACTTGTGCTGTTCCTGTTTTACCTGCAAATTGATATTTAGGATCATCTATTCTTGATTTATAGGAGGTTCCTCTAACTTCATTAGTAGAACTAAACATAGCCTGTTTTACAATCTTAATATTTCTAGGGTCTTTGAACAATGATATGTAAGAATTGGTCGAATTATTATTCTTAATAACCTCCCTAATTTGTTCAGATGTCAATTGATTATCATCTGTTAAAATTTTTGGTTTAATTTTATATCCTCCGTTAGCGATTTGAGCTGTCATTAAACACAATTGAATTGGAGTAGTTTGTGTATATCCTTGACCAATTCCTGTGATTAATGTTTCTCCTAAAACCCAACCCTTGCCAAGATTGTTTAGTTTCCAACTAGTATTGGGGAATTGTCCAGATTTTTCATTTTCAAAATAATCACCCACTACCTTTTTTCCTAAACCAAATTTATCAGCTGTAATTTTTAGTCTATCGACACCTAGCTTCCTTGCAATTTCATAAAAATAACAATCACAAGATTGTTTCATCGCCTCTTTTAAATTTACAACACCATGCCCTTTTTCCTTCCAGCAATGGAAAGTTTGCTCATACAACTCAATTTTTCCCTTACAATTAACCGTAAAATCTGGGTCAACTACATTGTTTTCTAGAGCAGATAATGCAACGATTGGCTTAATAGTAGAACCTGGTGAATAAAGACCTGATAATGTTTTATTTATTAAGGGTTTTAAAGGGTTATTTCTTATTAGTTGCCATTCATCTTGACTTATTCCAAATAAGAATAAATTTGGATTATATGAGGGTGAAGAATACATTGCAATTATTTCTCCTGTGTAAATATCCATCACACTTATAGATCCAGCTTTACCCTTTAATAAATCTGCACATAATTTTTGAATTTCTGTATCAAGGGTTAGTCGAACTTTTGTACCTTGCTTGCCTTTTTGATACTCTAACTGATTAATTCTTTTACCATAAGCGTTAACCTCATATCTCTGAATATCATTACTCCCAATTAAATCATTTTCTAATGTTTTTTCTAATCCTAATTTTCCAACTTTAATACCTGGTACAAATCTTTCTTTAATAATTTCATTGTTTAAAATATCTTCTTCATTAGGTTGACTTACATAACCAAGAACATGTGTATAAATATCGTCAAAAGGATAATTTCTAGAGATCGTCATAATTGGCTTCACACCAACTAACTCATATAAATAATTGTTAATTTTTAGAAATTCACTCCAGGTAAGATTCTCAGACACAATTAAACTCTCCCATGGTTTCAATTGTTGTTTTTTCTTTTTTATCTTTTCAACTCTTTTATTTGAAAGTTTTAGTATTGTTTGTAGTCTTAAAATCAGATAATTAAAATTTTCGACTTGTTCTGGAATTACATGAAGTTGATAAACTTTTAAGTTACCAGCTATAATGTTCCCAAAATAATCAACAATATTCCCTCTAGTTGGAGGTAACTTCCACTCCCTAATTCTATTTTTATCAGATAATGTTAAATATTTTTTATTATCATTAATTTGTAAAGAAAATAACCGACTTATCAAAATTGTGAACACTACTAATTTTGCAGCCCCAACTATGAACATTCGTCTATTTATGATATCTGATTTTCTAATTGAAGAACTTCCTCTAATCATTTTTTTTAATTCTAATTCGTTTTTCGAGCTTATTAAAGATAACCATGAATATTGGGTAAAATAAAAAAGTAAAACCAATGTTAACAAAATATTTTGTATAATTTACGTTAATAGAAAATATCAGGTCTAAAAATATCACTTCAATTGAATTCACTAACAGCAAAGTGAAAAGCAATGATATCCAATCGTTTATAAAGTTAGGAGATAATGTTATATTTCTTAAATACGCTGTTATTATGCATATTAATAGATAACAAAAACTACTTAACCCCAACGGTAGACCGATAACAATATCATTAACTAAGCCAGCTAAAAATATTATGAAATAAGATAAATATAACGGGTTTTTTAATGTCCAGTAAAATATCAAAATGAAAACAAAATTAAATGAAAAATATTCAATATTTAAATAATTCAAATTGAATTCATTTAAGACTGAAAAAAATAAAATTAAAGTTGGTATATAAAATTGTATTGATTTTAAGAAAGAATTTTTTTCTAGTGAGGACATTAATTGATACCCCCAATCTCATAAGAAACTATTTTTACATAATCTAATTGTTTGAAATCTGAAAAAAAATTTATTAAACTTTTGTTATCATTTTCATCAATTAGCTTTCCAACTGGTAAACCGGGCTTAAAAAGGCCACCTTGACCCGAGGTATAAACTATAACGGTACCCTTCATTGCGTCTCGATATTCCTCCTTTGTATACTCGATAACTCCATACTTTTGACCCGTGCCTGATAATACTGCCTGCATATCGTGAGGTTCTAGAAGGACTGGTATTTTACTATTAAGATCTGACAAAAGAAGAGCTCTTGAATTTGTAAAGTTTACTTCAATTATTTTACCAACCAAATAACTACCATCTACAATAGCCATGCCCATTTTAACGTTATCTTTTGATCCTTTATTTAAAATTATTGATTTTAAGTATGGGCTCTCGTTATCAGCTAATACTTTTGCATATATTTCTTTTGATTGAATAGTTTCATCTATTAATTTTCTTAATTTCTTATTTTCTAATATCAAATAATCAATCGATAATTCTTTTTCTCTTAAAGATTTTAATAAGATCTCATTTTTTTTAAATTTATTGAAAAGATCTAAATGATCTGAAATTTTAAAGTAAGAATTAGTAATATAATTTTCTGGTATAGATGTAATATAGGTAAAACGATAAACCAGCTCATTGATGCCTTTTTTAGTGTACTGAATTGCTTTAAAATTAAAACTTCCTAAAATAATAATAATTAATGATAATAATATTAATGTAAGTAAAGAAAATTTTTGCTTATTAGCTTTTTTTAAAAATGCAGATCTAACAGCTATTACAAAATCATCCCTGCTTTCAGCCATTGATCTTAATATTCAGATAGCATAGTAGAAAAAGTTTCCTCTTGTTCTAAAGCTTTACCTGTTCCTACGGCGACACATGATAAAGGATCATCTGCTACATGAACTGGTAAACCAGTTTCTTTTGCAAATCTTTTATCAATATTATTTAATAAAGCTCCACCTCCAGTCAAAGTTAACCCCATATCTACTAAGTCTGCTGATAGTTCAGGTGGTGTATTTTCAAGTGCATCTTTGATTGCATTTACCATTTCTTTTAAAATATCGTTAAGTGCCTCGGCTGTATCTTCTTCAGTGATATTTACTTCTTTAGGTGTTCCAGATCTTAAGTCCCTTCCTTTAACAGCATAAATATTTTTATTTGTTGGAATTGCAGTTCCAATTTCTTTTTTTATTTTTTCTGCTGTGCTATCACCTATCATTAAATTATATTCTTTTCTCATATAGTTAACTAATGCTGTATCCATTGCATCACCTGCAACTCTCAAAGATCTTGAATAAACTAATCCACCTAGTGACATAACTGCAATTTCAGTTGTGCCTCCACCTATATCTATAACCATTGAACCAGTCGCTTCAGAAATTGGAAGGCCTGCTCCAATTGCTGCAGCTATAGGTTCTTCTATTAATTGAACTCTTCTAGCGCCAGCTGCAAGAGCGCTATCTTGAATAGCTTTCCGTTCTACGGGTGTAGATCCTGTGGGCACACAAATTAAAATTCTAGGATTTGCAAACGTACTTCCTTTATGAACTTTTTTAATAAAATGTTTGATCATTTCTTCTGTAACTATAAAATCTGCAATTACTCCATCTCTAAGTGGTCTAATGGCACTTATATTTCCTGGAGTTCTTCCTAACATTGTTTTAGCCTCATCACCAACTGCTAGAACTTGTTTTTTTCCAGATTGATCTACAATTGCAACTACCGACGGCTCATTTAAAACAACACCTTGACCCTTTACTACCACTAAAGTATTTGCTGTACCTAAGTCGATAGCCATATCTTGGCTCCAAATCTTTTTAATATTTGAAAAAACACCCATAATTTAAATTCCCCTTACTTTTTCATTATTTTGCTCTATAGGAGCAATTTTTTTTCTTTTAATTATCATTTTATTCAACGCACTAAGGTAAGCATTTGCTGAAGCTACCAATGTGTCTGTGTCAGCTGCCTGACCAACCGTTGTTTTGCCATTTTCCTCAATACGCACACTTACTGTTGCTTGAGCATCTGTACCCTCTGTAACTGCATGAACCTGATATAGCAAAAGTTTTACGTCATGTGGATATAAAACTTTTATACAATTAAAGATTGAGTCTACCGGACCATCTCCAGTTTCAGTGGTTTTTTTAATTTCCCCGTAAACATCAAGTGTCATTTCAGCTCTTTGTGGTTCACCTGTTCCTGCAAAAACTTTTAAAGATTTTAAGTTAATTACATTTTTTTCATACACCATACTTTCGTCAACTAACGCAGCTATATCATCATCATAAACATGTTTCTTTTTGTCTGCTAAAACTTTAAATTTTCCAAATGCTGTTTGAATTACATCATCTGTAATATCTACATATCCTAGATCTGATAATTTCTCTTTGAACGCATGTCTTCCTGAATGTTTTCCCATTACAAGGGAAGTTTTTTTTACACCAACACTCTCTGGTGTCATAATTTCATAAGTTTCTCTATTTTTAAGCATTCCATCCTGATGAATACCTGCCTCGTGAGCAAAAGCGTTCTTTCCAACAATCGCCTTATTAAATTGAACTGGAAACGTTGCATTAGAAACCACCTTCGATGCTTTACTTAATAATTCAGTATTTATTCCAGTATTGTATGGCATTAAATCGTTCCTAGTTCTAATTGCCATTACAATTTCCTCTAAAGCTGCGTTACCCGCTCTCTCTCCTATTCCGTTGATTGTACACTCAACTTGTCTTGCACCCGCTGAAACTCCAGCTAAAGAGTTTGCTACAGCTAAACCTAAATCATTATGACAATGAACTGATAAAACAGCTTTATCAATATTTGGAACTTTATTTTTTAAAGTTGTAATGATTTTAGTAAATTCAGATGGAGTTGTATATCCAACAGTATCTGGGATATTAATTGTTTTAGCTCCACAATTAATTGCAAGTTCAACTGTTTTGCACATATAATCCATGTCAGTTCTCGTTCCATCCTCACATGACCATTCTACATCATCTGTGAAATTCCTTGCGTAAGTAACATGTTCTTTAATACTTTCGTATACCTCTTCTGGTGTCTTATTTAACTTGTGTTTCATATGAAGTGGACTTGTAGAGATGAACGTATGTATTCTAAATCTAGATGCTCCTTTTAGTGCTTCATGACAAGCATCAATATCTTTTTTTGAATGTCTCGATAAACCTGCTGGAATTGAATTTTTTAAAATTTTACTTATTTCTTTAACAGACTCAAAGTCTCCTGGAGATGCAATTGGAAATCCAGCTTCGATTATATCAATTCCCAGCTCATCAAATACTCTTGAAATTTGGATTTTTTCTTCAAGACTCATTGATGCTCCAGGCGATTGTTCACCATCACGCATTGTTGTATCAAATATAAATATTTTATCTTTATCCATCATAGGTCCAATTTTATGAAAAGTTATAATACAATCTATAATAGAGAATGCAAAATATTTTCTAATATTTATCTAATAATTAGACCATTTCAGGTTTTGATAATATTATTTGTATAAAGACTCAATTTTTGGCATCAGATGCAAAAGTTCTTTTGTGTAATCGTGTTTTGGTTTTAAAAAAAGTTCCTCTGTATTTGAAACCTCACACAATTTACCATTTCTTAATACTCCAATTTTATCACACATTTGTCGTACTACAGGTAAATCATGACTTATAAATAGAATTGTTAAATTTAATTGTTCTTGTAAATCTTTTAGCAAATTAAGTATTTGTGCTTGAATACTAACATCTAATGCTGATGTGGGTTCGTCACAAACTAAAAGTCTTGGTTGAGTTGCTAATGCTCTCGCTATAGAAATTCTTTGTCTTTGGCCACCTGAGAATTCATGTGGATAACGTTCTGCTGATTTCTGAGTAAGTTCAACAGAATCTAATAAATCAATAATATAATTATTCAAATCATTTTTACTTATAGATGAATTATGAAGTTTAATAGGTTCTGAGATTATATCTTTAACTTTTAATCTACCATTTAAAGATGAATAAGGATCTTGAAATATCATTTGTATTTGTTTCCTAAATTTCATCATTTCAATATTCTTTTTTAATTTTGTTACACAGACATTATCAAAAAATATTTCACCTGAAGATGGTTTATATAAATTAACAATCATTTTAGCAATTGTTGATTTTCCACTTCCACTTTCTCCAACTAATCCAAAGGACTCTCCCTCATTAATATTAAAAGAAACATCATTTACAGCCATAACTGAATTTTTTGAATTTTCAGTAAAAAAATTATCATCAAAACTTTTACTTAGATTTTTGACTTCTACTAATTTTTGTTTTTTTATTTCTTTCTTTGTCCATCTATCTAATATTTTAATATTGTTTTTAACTAATTTTCTTTTTTCTTTGTCAATAATTTTAAATCTTGAAATTTTTTTATTTGTTGGTGGAACAGAGCTGACCAAGCTTTTTGTATAATCTTCTTTGGGTCTTACTAAAATTTCTTTAGTAGCTCCAATCTCTACTAGATTTCCATTTTTCATAACTGCAACTCTATTTGTTGTTTCTGCGATAACGCCCATATCATGGGTAATCAAAATTACTGCTAAATTTCTATCTTTGGTTAATTTTTTAATAAGTTTTAAAATTTGTGATTGGATAGAAACATCTAGTGCGGTTGTTGGTTCATCAGCAATTAAAAGTTCTGGTTCACAGCAAAGAGCAAGTGATATAACAACTCTTTGTCGCATTCCGCCAGAAAATTGATGTGGGTAATTATCAAATCTTTTTTCAGCTTCCTTTATGCCAACTTCTTTAAGTAAATTTATTGATCTATTTTTTGCCTCCTCTCTACTTAAGTCTAGATGAGTTTGTATTGTTTCTATTAATTGTTCACCAATTGTTAAAATAGGATTTAGAGATGTTTGAGGATCTTGGAATATCAAACCTATTTTTTTACCTCTGTATTTAATAATATTATCTGGATCCTTTGATAAATTTATATCTCCTAAGGTTATTGAGCCATTTGAAACTTTACCTGGCTCATCTATCAAATTAATTATTGCATTTCCTACAGTACTTTTTCCTGATCCTGACTCTCCTACTAGTCCTAAAATTTCACCTTTATTTACCTCAATATTTACATTTCTTGCAGCATGAACTACTTCTTTTCTCGTCTCATAATTGACACTTAAATTATTTATTTTTAAAAAACTCATTTTTTTAATTTTGGGTTAAGAGTATCTCTCATCCAATCTCCTAATAAGTTAATTGAAAAAGCTAAAATCACTAAAAAAATTGCAGGAAAAAATGTTATCCACCATTCCCCTGAAAATAAGAAATCATTACCTAATCTAATTAATGTTCCTAATGAAGGCGTAGTAGGTGGAACACCTACACCTAAAAAACTTAAAGTTGACTCAGCAATAATTGCTAGGGCAAGACCAATTGTTCCTATTACCAAAACTGGTCTTAAAATATTTGGCAGAATATGTTTAAACATAATAACCATATTTGAAACTCCAATAATCGTAGATGCAGAAACATAATCTTTGTTTTTTTCCACAAGAGTTGCTGCTCTAGATACTCTTGCAAATTGTGGCCATTCAGAAATACCTATAGCAAAAATTAAAACATAAATTGCCATTTCATCATGCATCTCTCTTGAAATTATTCCTCTAGCTATTCCGTCAACAAGTAATGCCATCAAAATACTTGGTACAGTTAATTGAACATCTGTTAATCTCATAACAATCATTTCATATTTACCCCCAAAATATCCTGCTGTTAATCCTAGCCCAACACCAAGTATAAGACTAAATATAATTGCTGAAAAACCAACTATAAGAGAAATTCGGGCTCCATAAAGAATTGTAGATAACATATCTCTACCTTGTCCATCAGTTCCTAAAATAAATTTTGCTAGCCCATCCTCTGTCCAAGAAGGTGGTGTGAAAGCATCCATTAATGATAATGAAGATGGATCAAATGGGTTATAGGGAGTTATAATCTCTACAAAAAAAGAACAAAAGAAAATAATAAGCAAGATTGCAGATGAAATAATAGCAGTTGGGGATTTAATAAAACTAAAATAGACGTCACTATCTTTAATTCTATTCCAAGTGCTATAAATATAGTTATCCACTTGCCACGTCCCCTTTAACTCTTATTCTTGGGTCAATAAAATAATATAAAATATCAACTATAAAATTAATCATTACAAATACAAAAGCTATGAAAACTAAATAGGCTGACATAATTGGTATATCAACAAATTGGACAGCCTGAATAAATAAAAAACCCATACCTGGCCATTGAAATACTGTTTCTGTAATTATTGAAAATGCAATTAGAGTTCCAATATTTATTCCTGCAATTGTAATTACTGGGATCAAACCATTTTTTAGAGCATGTTTATAATTTATACTTCTCTCATTAATGCCTCGAGCACGAGCAAATTTAATATAATCAGTTTGTAATATTTCCATCATTTCAGCACGTACTAGTCTGATGATATAGGTCATTTGAAAAAGGCTTAAAGTTACAGATGGTAAAATAATTGCTTTTAATCCAGAAACAGATAGAAATCCCGTAGTCCAAAATCCTAAATCGACTACCTCTCCTCTTCCAAAAGAGGGTAATACTCCCAAAATAACTGCAAAAAGGTAAATGAATAATATACCTATTACAAATGTTGGTAATGATACCCCCAATAAAGATACTGCTAGTATTATATCGCTTAAAAATCCTTTTCTTTTAATACCTGTATAAACGCCCAATAAAGTACCAGAAACCAATGCTATTAAAGCAGATATCACAACAAGCTCTATTGTTGCTGGTAATCTCTCTGATATTAATTCTGATACTGGTCTCCTTAATTGATAAGAAATACCAAATTCACCTTTAGATGCGTTTACTACAAATCTAGAAAATTGAATGTGTATAGGATCGGTTAATCCTAGAGTTTCTCTAAGTTCTGTTCTTTCTTCATCAGAGGTTTCCTCTCCAACCATGTTGTTAATTGGATCACCTACAAAATTAAATAAGGAAAATGATATAAATGAAACAACCAACATAACTAGAGCTGATTGAAACAAACGTTTAAAGAAATATTTTATCAATTTAAGAAAATCTAATTATATAAATACTAGCCCTTTAAATAATAATAAAGGGCTAGTAAAATTTTATTTAGTTAAAGCTAGCAGCTCTGAATAACGGTTCGTTATTTGGTCTGATAGGAACATTAACATCACTTTTTGCTGCCCAAGAAATTACTTGATGATGAAGTGGAAGATAAGAAATATCATCTTTCACAATTTTCCAAGCATTTGCTATTGCAGCATTTCTCTTGTCTAAATCAACTTCACCTTCCATAACTCTAATTGCAGCATCCACCTCTGAGTTACTAAAGTTGACTTTATTCCAGCTCGCACCACTTTCATATAGGTAATGAAAAACATAATGGCTATCCAGAGTAGGAACTCCCCATCCAAGCATATAAAAATCACCTTGATCGTCCTTAAGTTCCTTAAAGTGTTTACTTTTAGTTTGTGAAAATAAGTTTACATTAACACCTATTTTTCCAAACATACCAACAACAGCAGTACAGATTGCTTCATCGTTAACATATCTATCGTTTGGACATCTAAGCTCAACATCAAAACCATCAGGATAACCTGCGTCTGCTAATAGTTTTTTTGCAGCATCAACATCGTAAGGTAATCTTTTGTCAAGTTCCTTAGTGTAACCATTTACACCAGGAAAAGTTATTATCCCTGCAGGTTCACTTAAACCTCTCATAACTTTTTTCTTAATCGCTTCAATATCAATTGCTTGATAAAGAGCTTGTCTCACTTCTTTTTTTTTAAATGGATTGTCTCCTGTGTTACCAGTTCTTAATTGATCAGCTGCTTGATCCATTCCTAAAAAAATTGTACGCATCTGTGCTGTACTTTCAACTTTATGAGCTGAAGAAGATCCAATACGTGCTAAATCTTGAACAGGCGCATCAGTAACTAAATCAATTTCTCCTGATAATAATGCTGCAACTCTTGTTGCTGCATTTTTAATGGGTAATAATTCAATTTGTGTTACTTTGTTATCTTTCATTTTTCCCCACCAATGTCTATTTTTTTTAAAAACCGTCTTAGTGTTGGGTTCCCTCAAAGTAATTTTAAATGGACCAGTTCCCATAGCATTTGTCGCTGAAAAAGTTTCTTGTCCAGCATCCCAGTTTTGTGGTGACATTGCAAAATTTTCTTCTGACCATTTTTTTGACATTATAAAAATATTTGATAACTGGTTTAAAAGAATTGGATTTGGTTTACTTGTTGTAATTATTACAGAATAATCACCATTAGCTTTAACATCGGAGATAGTACTAATATATTCTTTAAAGTCAGATGTTCTTTGTTTAGCTCTTAAAATACTAAATACAACATCTGATGAGGTCATTTTTGAGCCATCAGAAAATTTCACATCCTCTCTTAACTTAAAAACCCATGTATTTGGATCAGTTGTTTTCCATTCAGTTGCTAAAGCAGGTCCCAGCTTCATATCTACAGCTCGTTGAACTAGAGCTTCATATACTTGTCTAGATACTTGAGTTGTTGGACCTTCATTTTGTGCATGTGGATCAAGCGTTAGACTATCTCCCTGCATTGACCATTTAATAGTTTTTGCCCATGCTGAAGAAAATCCAAATACTAGAACCAAAGATAATAGTATTCTTATTAAGTTTTTACTTTTCATTATTCCCCTCTTTTTAAATTTATAAAGAAAAGTATAGGTGAAATAATAAAATTTTTATAGACTTAAATATCTAGTAAATTTTAACTTTTATCACTATCGACTAATTTTTTCTTACCAATCCAAGGCATCATGGCTCTTAGTTCGCCTCCAACTTTCTCAATTGAATGATCAGCTAATTTTGCTCTAGTTGCAAGGAAGTTTTTTTGTCCATTCTTACATTCATCCATCCAATCTTTAGTAAATTTTCCTGATTGAATATCAGCAAGAACTTCTTTCATTCTTTTTTTAGTTTCCTCTTTATTTACAATTTTAGGACCAGAAACATACTCTCCATATTCAGCAGTATTAGAAATTGAATAATTCATATTTGCAATTCCACCTTCGTAAATAAGATCAACTATTAGTTTGACTTCATGTACAGTTTCGAAATAAGCCATTTCAGGTTCATATCCTGCTTCTGTTAAAGTTTCATATCCATTTTTTATTAATTCTACTAAACCTCCACATAATACTGTTTGTTCTCCAAACAAATCTGTTTCGACTTCATCTTTAAATGTAGTTTCAATAATTCCAGATCTTCCTCCACCTACTGCTGATGCATATGACAATGCTAAATCTCTTGCTTTTCCAGATCCATTTTGATGTACAGCAAATAAACATGGAACTCCTCCACCTTTTTCATATTCACTTCTAACTAAATGACCTGGTCCTTTTGGAGCAACCATAAATACATCTAAATCTTTTCTAGCT
>MDSV01104540.1_pt1 | contig 19093 bp, 18 predicted proteins | sample 810851 | NCBI WGS metagenome assembly MDSV01 (sample SAMN05326640, study PRJNA326480) | marine metagenome | isolation source: seawater | place: Atlantic Ocean: North East | collected 2012 | reverse complement strand
TTCTGAAAACGAATCGTGAATTAAAATTGAAGTAAGTTGATGCGTCAACGATAACGTATCGAAAAAAGCTTTATGAATATGCTCTCATACCTCAACATTCATTCCGATTTGAGGTATTATATTGCGTTCTTTTAATGAATATCCGAAATACACATGGATTGAAGACTGGTCTGTTAAAGCAACGATTCTTCATCAACAAGAGCCTTGCTCCCATGAAATAAAGGCCCTTCTGGGTCCTATTGGCACACTCAACATTGAAAATGAAAAGCCCATATCATTGCTCCTTGATATGGAAATGGGCGATCAAATCATTCATTTATGCGATTCGCTTCTAGTTCAGAGTTTAAATAATAAAAGCTCAATCGAGATTATAATCTTAAACACTGGAGTTTTATTCGGGCGAATTACGGGGCGAATAGCACCTATACTTACTGGAGAGAAAATTTATACCGATTCGGAATACCTCTCTCGGATTGAACTTTCTAAAAGCCAGTTGGTTTATCACAGAGAACAAAATTATTTCTGCTGTATGTTGGTTTCAAATAATGCCGCAAATATATCTGAACTGATTCAAAAAACATATGAATTCGATTTTAATGAAGAACTACAACAACGCTTACAGTTGAGAACACAGCAACTTCCCTATCTGAATCAATCTAAATACCATAATATTCTTTTATTGCTCTGCATGGAGAAGATGATGGCGTCACTCCAACCAGCGAATGAAAAAATTCCAGGAATATGGGCTATAAGTGATGACGCTGAACCAACGACATTAAACGTCAATACCATGCTCGTTCAAATTTTAGCTTGGATTCCACTAAATATCGATATTTCTGTGCAAATGCTTCAAACACTCTTCCAAATTCAAACTTCATCTGGCTTGATTCCAAGTGAAATTAAGATTTATGGCGTTACAGCATCATTAGCAGCCCCTAAACCTATTCTCTGTCAGGTCTGCGAAGAAGTTCTAATTAAAAAGTTAGATCCTGTATTTGCAGAATCTATAATTCCTCAACTGATCCGTTATTTAAGATGGATTTTATCTCACTTCGACCCCACATATCGAGGACTTCATAGTTGGCGAAATCAATCTGAAACTATAACCCCTGAGATCTTTAAACCTGAGTTAGCTACGGCAGATTTAACCGCTCTTTTATTAAATGAAATTGAATGTTTTGAACGAATTCTTCTTCTTTTAGAGGCTAAAACAGAGATTCCAAAAGATTTATTAACCATACAAAATAAACTAAAATCTAATTTAAAACATCTATTTTGGAATAAAGACGAAAAAGATTTCTCGAATGCTTTCATACGAGGTGAACCAATTTCGATTAAAGGATACAATCCCTTACTACCGATGTTATGCAATACATTCATTCAAAACTCTCGAAGCATCGTGTTGGAGCGTTTAAAAAGCGGTGAAATAAAGGATAGTTCCATTCATGTATCAACGTGGAGAAAAACTGACTTAAGCGATCAAACCTTATCGGTTATTCAAAAGTTACTTTTTATTAGAACATTAAGAAAATTTGATTCTGCCGGATCCGTTATCTACGACTATATTCGTTTGGCAATGAATGGTTTCGTTGATTGGTTTATTTCACTGAATGAAACCAAGAAGATACTTCAAATTAGCCAAAAGAATGCTGCTTACGTTGTACAGATCAATCAAGAATATGAACGTAACTATCAGACCACGAACAAGTGGCTTAATGTAATAATCCGGCGTTTAAAAAGAGCCAAAGTAGACCGAATTGATTTTGCAATTGTTGGGATCACTCTTCTACTTGTTCTAAGCATTCGGCTGATCTATTCGCTGAATGAAGCTGCTCCACCCTACTCGTCACTTAAAACAGAGATGATCGCAGCATATAATGAATTAGATATGAAACATATTTATGAATCAGCTAATAAAATTATTCAGTCATATCCCGATCAATCAAGTCTTGCAAGACTCTATATCGCTAACATTTATTTGCAATCGAATCAGTATAAGCTTGCGTTATCACATATCGAATATATTCGAGAAATGCACCCCGATAGTCCGGGGCCGATGCTTATTCATGCCATGACCCTTCATCATATGGAAAAATATATCGAAGCGGATCAGGTATATTATGAATTTTGCTATTTATTTGATGCCATTTTCCCGGATATCGTTAATAAAGCTTCGTTATATCGTTTTTTAATTAAAGAAGATTTAGAATTACCCCAAAACTGGATTGAATTATATAAATACAGGATTTTTCATGAAATCTAAATTACATGCATTATGGCTACTACTTATTTTTAACTCCCAGTTACTCATTACTGGATGTCAGAAAGAATCTCCAAGTTTCTTATTTTGGTGCGTTCGTCTTGAATTGGTAACTAAAGAAATTTATATAGAAAAGATTGATGATGCTGTAAAACAATCGGTCGATGCGAATTTCAAGGAAATGGATGGCTTTGTCTCCTCCTCGTGGAATTCAAATCTAGACACCCTCACGATCACCTATAAGGCATCAGAGGTTCGTTATATGAATTTTGAACGTGTTCTAATTCGGCATAAACTCGAACTACAAACCCCCACGGAATAAACATGAAATTATCAACCACAAATCTCTCGCTTGAAAATATCAACTGCGATGCATGTATCATTCCCACACAAGGCAGGCTCCCTCTCCTCAAAACTTTATCAACAACACTTAAAAAAGAGATCCAACATCGTTTAAAAAGCCATCCTTTTTCTGGAAGACCAAACGAATGTATTATAGTTGAGTCCTCATCACTTAACGCATCCTACCTTCTACTTGTTGGTTGCGGAAAAAATGAGATTGAACCTAGAAATATCGAACAGGCTATCTCTTCCGCCATTCGCGCCGGTATTTCTGCTGGATGTCGACATTTTTCAATTCTCAACGAAGCACCTCAATTGGAACTCACAAGTCCTGCCTATCAATTACTGATTGGTCGAGGTGCTATCTGGGGAAGTTATCAATATCTATTAGGAAAAAGTAATCCTAAAGCAAGTCCTAAACTTCGACTCACATATGTCGGGGAAAAAACTGATAAAACCACCATTTCACATGCTCAAAAACAAGGTGATATTCTTAAAAAAACTGCGGATTTAGCTAATTCTCCTAGTAATATAGCGACGCCAAAACATATTGCTAAATTTGCAAAATCACTTGCTAAATCTAGTGACTTATCCGTTCAGATCTTAGGCAAAAAAGAGTTAGGAAATCAAGGATTTGATGGAATACTCGCTGTTTCACAAGGTAGCGTAAACGATCCTCAAATGATCATTATAAACCATAATCCTAAAAAGAGTAAAAAACGTCCAATTGTTTTGATTGGTAAAACAGTCACGTTCGATAGCGGTGGGATTAGTCTTAAACCTGGAAAAAATATGGGATGGATGCGCTACGATAAGTGCGGTGGTATATCGATTTTAGCTACCATGCAAATGCTTGACGCAATGCAAACGGATTATCCTGTGATCGGTATTTTAGGTGCCGCAGAGAACATGCCTGATGCCGCTGCTATTCGGCCAGGAGATATCATCAAAATGCATGCTGGAAAAACGGTAGAAGTATTGAATACGGATGCAGAAGGTAGATTAATTTTAGCGGATATATTGAGCTATTCGCACAAATATAAACCAGAAGCCATTGTCGACGTGGCAACACTCACAGGTGCTGTAATCATCGCATTGGGTCATGCAGCCTCCGCAGTTTTAGGCTCGAATCAAAAATTAATTGATGAACTTCTTGCGGCCGGTTCATCAACGGGTGAACGACTTTGGCAACTCCCACTCTATGCTGAATATCTGCAAGATATGAATTCTGATTTTGCCGATTTAGCAAACTTATCAAAAAGTGGAAATGCAGGAACCGCTACCGCAGCCGCCTTCCTATCTGCCTTTGTTCCGCCCGATACCCCATGGGCTCATTTAGATATTGCAGGAACGGCATGGGAAATGGATGAAAAACCCTACCAGGCAGCAGGGGCAACCATCTTCGGCGCTCGCCTGCTAACCCAATGGATTACTGATCGTTCTCTACATAAAGCTGTTAATATCGGTAATGCTCAGGTTTAAACGGACCTTTTTGGGGCACACCTAAATAACCCGCTTGTCGACGATTCAAACTATCGAGTCGTACACCTAATTTTTCTAAATGTAACCGAGCAACTTCTTCATCTAATAATTTGGGCAATGTATACACTCCAACCGGATAATTATTTATGTTCGCGAAAAGTTCGATTTGAGCCAAGACTTGATTTGTAAAGCTATTCGACATCACAAAACTTGGATGACCTGTAGCGCATCCTAAATTTGCGAGTCTTCCTTCAGCGAGTAATAGAATACTACGACCACTGGGAAATGTTACTTTATCCACTTGCGGCTTAATATTCATCCAATCGTATTTCTTAATCTTTTCAACCTGAATTTCAGAATCGAAATGCCCAATATTACAAACAACAGCCATGTCTTTCATTTTTTTCATATGGCGCTCGGTAATAACGTCACAGCAACCAGTCGTTGTAACAAATACGTCCCCGATTAAGGCGGCTTCGTCCATCGACATTACTTCATAGCCTTCCATCGAAGCTTGTAAAGCACAGATTGGATCTATCTCCGTAACGATAATACGTGCACCTTGTCCTTTTAATGACTGAACAGATCCCTTTCCCACATCACCATAACCAGCGACAACAGCAATCTTTCCAGACAACATAACATCCGTTGCCCGCATAATTGCATCCACCAACGAGTGCCGGCAGCCATAAAGATTGTCAAACTTAGTCTTTGTAACTGAATCATTAACATTAATTGCAGGAAAGAGCAGGTCACCCCTTTCTTCCATCTGATAGAGCCTATGCACTCCCGTTGTGGTCTCTTCAGAAACCCCCATGATTCCTTCTGCGATTCGAGAGAATCGAGTTGGATCTTTTTTTAATGCTTTCTTTAATTGTGCATAAAGAATGCCTTCTTCCACACTTTCCGGTTTCCGATCGAGAATTTCAGGATTTTTTTCGGCTTTCACGCCTAAATGAACGAATAGCGTCGCATCGCCCCCATCATCCAGAATCAAATTAGGACCTTTTCCTTTCCCCCAATCTAAAATCTTATCGGTATAAGCCCAGTAATCTTCGAGACTTTCCCCCTTTATCGCATATACAGGTGTACCTGTTTTTGCAATTGCCGCGGCAGCATGATCTTGTGTAGAAAAGACATTACAACTTGCCCAGCGAACTTTTGCCCCAAGCTCTTGCAATGTTTCAATGAGCATCGCTGTTTGAATCGTCATGTGCAAAGACCCTGATATTCTCGCACCTTTTAAAGGTTTTTCAGTCCCATACTTGGAACGCAGTGCCATTAATCCTGGCATTTCATATTCGGCAATTTCCATCTCTTTTCTACCAAAACCGGCCGAAGACAGGTCCGATACTGCATAATCTTTCTGTATCTTTTTAATCACTTTTTTCTTTTTACTCATTATGTCTCCTCTTGATCAGACCGACTTAACTCCAACTGCCATTAAAACAGACAGATCTGGAACAAAACCCTTTAATATTTCAACTCGAATAATTTCCAAACCTGATTGATCTATCCATTCAGATAGCTCCTCAGGCATAAACCCTAACCATTGATCTGCCCACTGTTCCCGTGTCCATTCATGATCATGTTTTAATAAATCTAAAATGATAATTCGCCCACCGATTTTTAGGCCTTCTGAAGCCCGTTGAATGATCTCTTTCGGAGATGATACATGATGTAAAGACTGAGAAATAAAAATCGCATCATAATGCGCTTCATTTAACTCGATAGTTTCCAAATCTGCTTCATGAAATGTTAATCTTTTATCGGTTCCGATATCTTTTGCCCGTTCTTCAACCAAATTTAACATTTTTTGAGATTGATCAACGCATGTCACTTTTTTTGCAAAGCGACTCAGCATCAAAGAGAGAGCTCCTTCACCGCACCCTAGATCTGCAACAACTTGATCACTAAAACCAACTGCTAAAGCGGTACTTAGTGCATCCCAACCTCCGCCCGGCTCTGATAGTGATTCATATTGCCCCGCAACTTCATCGAAGAAGCGTAAGCGTTTTCGACGGCGCACATCTAGTACACAATCAATCTTCGCCGCATCCGTATGTGCTGCCGGCAGATCTTTCAATCTATTTTGAAGTAATGGTCCAAAATCGGGATCGCTAAAAAGCGGTCCGCGAGCATAATAAACGGAGGTTCCTTCCCGTCTGGATTGCAATAGTCCAATTTGTTTTAACGGTTTCAAATGCCTGCTTACCGTTGATTGTGGCATTTCCAAAGCATCAACTAGCTCCGCCACCGATAGCTCAGCTTGGTCTACAGCACGTAATATCCGCAACCTAGCTTCATCTGCTAAAACTTTTAAAATTTCCAACATATAAAATAGTATCCGCTAATCCGGATAAATGAATCTAATAGTTCACTTTTATGCAAGTGAAAAAGAAAAAACAACGCTAGAAATTTTGAAACATGGTGAAAAGAATAAATAATATGATTGTAAGAAACATGCATATCAAAAATTTACGTACAGACTTCTTTCTTAATAAATGAAAGAATCTTCGTAATCCTTTATTTTTTGACCTGCGAACCCGGTCGCGCCTAGTAGAGGTACTCACAGACTTTTCTCGGTTTATTCCACCTTGATCTGATTTCGGTATAAAAATTTCCCTAGAATTATAAAAACTATCCTCACTCATATATATAAAATATGTGATTTATGAGAACGAACCAATCTTAAACTCTATCAAACCCTCTAGCGTCTTTTGAACACCTCCTCGTCCCCCTTCAAACATTTTTTTCGAAGAGCTACTCAAATTAAATCGATATTCACTATCGCATAAAAGTTTTCTCAATTCATCTTCTAAAGTACTTTCTGAATGAACGATGATACGTGCTTTATACTGATCCAATGAATCAGCTTCTGCCTTGAAATTTTCCATATGCGGACCTGTAATTAAAACACATCCATGAGATGCTGCCTCAATGGGATTTTGCCCGCCAAATGCATCTAAACTCTTCCCAATAAATACAATATCAGAAGATGAATAAAGATTTGATAATTCGCCAGTTGAATCAAGTAACCAAACGGTATTCAAATCAGCAGGTCTCTTCTCTGACCGTAAACTTACATGACAGTTTATTTCTAATAGTTTGGTTTTAATTTCAGGTATTCGCTCTACATGCCTAGGAGCAATGATAAGCTGCAACGTTTTATATTCACGCTTTAATTTATTTACTATTCGCGCTAATATTATTTCTTCTCCTGGCCATGTAGATGAAGCCAAAATAATCAGCTGTTCTGGACTCTTAGCACGACCAAATAATTCTTTTAACGAGTTTGTGGATTCAGTAGATCGAAAATCAAACTTTAAATTTCCAGATACAAAAACCTGATCCGGATTAGCGCCGAGTCTAATAATACGTTCGGCATCACTAGCCTGCTGCATATGGAACCGGTCAATACAATAATAAACACTTTTTGTTAGCCATAAAACACGCTTATATTTTTGATACGATTTATCAGAGACTCTTCCATTAACTAAGGCTATTGGAATCTTCTGGCGCGTAAGTTCCCATATTAAATTAGGCCAGCACTCTCCCTCAATTAAAATCAATTCAATCGGATTGATTAGGGTGACAACCCGCTTAACGACGAACGGTAAATCAAGGGGAAAATAAAGGACCACATCGTTCTCTTGCTTTTCTTGATGAGCAATTCGATACCCAGTTGAAGTAGTTGTTGTGATCACGAAAGAAATATTCTTTTGATTCTTCCGAACTTGCTCGATTAGCGTTTTCGCCACATACATCTCACCGACACTCACTGCATGGATCCAAATTCGCCGGTGAGAAGACAACGATAACTTGATCTCTTTACGGTAAAGACCCATTCGCTGCTGCGTGCTATCTCGGTAGCCGCCCCGCTTATTCATTCTCCATAAAAAAGAGGGCAACAAACAAATAAACACAACTGGTGCGATTACATTATAGAGTAACCGAACGATCATCTTATTCCATTTTTTGACTGATTATTATTCAAAACGAAGATCTGCATTCTGCAACCGCTCTTCTAGTAATTGAAGAACACGATCATCATCTTCATCACCCGCAGATTCAAAAACAGCACCAAACCGTAAATACGCACCCGTGTTATCCCACGGAACGGTAGAAATTCCCTGTGTTTCAATTAAATGCAGTGCAGCATCTTCAGCGCTCTCGAATGTTGCGCTTCCAGCCCCCACAGGGGCTTTAACATACAAATAAAAGGTTCCGCCTGGCATCGAGGCTTCAAACCCAACAGCCCGAAGGGCTTTCACCATTTTATGTAAGCGGGTTTCATAATGAAGACAAATTGATTCGGCAATAGATACATCCGAAACCACTGTGGCAGCCGCCTCTTGTATCGCTTTAAACTGCCCACTATCACAATTATCTTTAATATAAGCCAATACATCCACGGCCCATTCTGCTCCACAGAAAAAGCCTAACCGCCATCCAGTCATATTGTATGCTTTAGACATTGAATGGAGTTCAAGAGCACAATCCATACCTCCCGGACGCTGGAGAATAGATCGATAAGGTCCATCATAAACAAGCGTGGCATACGGAGCATCTTGGACGATCAAAATATTGTACTCCTTAGCAAATGCAATTAACTTGTCATAAAATGCATCTGTTGCAACTGCGCCCGTTGGATTGTTAGGATAGTTGATATAAAACAGTTTGCATTTTTTTGCTTGTTCCGGATCTATAGCCGATAAATCAGGTAAAAACCCATTTTCTTCTAACAGGGGAATATCCAAAACATCCCCACCTAAATAGCGCGTATGCGTGGCCATAACTGGATATCCTGGCACGGTTTGAAAGACAAGGTCGCCTTTATTAACAAACGCCAATGGCAACATAGCTAAGGCGGATTTGATCCCCAAGCAATGATTAATCTGTTTAGATGCATTCACATCTATATTAAAAAACTTTTGCATATACAGAGCTGCTGCATCAGCAAATAGTTCCGTTCCATTATCTGCATAACCCCGATTATTCATCTGATCCACAGACTGTTTCATTGTTTCCCGCACAATCTCAGGAGACAATTGGTCTGGCTCTCCAACACCGAAATCTAGTATCTCCAAATCTGGATGAAGCTGTCTTGCTTTTTGCTTTGCACGCTTGATTTTCTCAAATTTGTAAATGGTAGTAGATTTTCCATACTGATTCCCACCGATACGTTCTGCGAATAGATTTTCTTGATTCATACAAATTCCTCTTTCTTTAACGAACTGAAAGTAATTTTTTTACTAATGCTTCAATGTTTGATTCATTATAATCCGATAACAAAATAGAGTCAGAGGTATTCACAACCACACCACTCTTTACATTTATATATTCTCGAATTAGTCCAATTACTAATCTCTCACGATATAAATTCACACCCACATATATCCGATGAACCATGGCGCGTCCATCTATCTCATCGTATTTGGCAAATACCAATTGGATGTTTCTAGCATAATCACCATGCATACAAAGTTTCTCACAATCACGACTCAAACTGAATCCATAACGCTCGACTATTTTCATTATAATAGCTTTTCTAAACACACTGACTCCTAAAGATGGATAAGAGCATCATTTTTTTTACGATGAATATCAATCATCTTTCTTACTCAAGCGAGTCGACTGTGTTTCGTCATAATAACGAAGATGAGCTCGTGCTAGAATATCCGGTATTTGCTCCGCAAAGGGGTGCCCTGCTAAAACCGAAGCCTTTATTTTATTTGCCTGCTGTATCGGTTCCCCTGGAAACCAGTGATCTGCATTCCCAATCAAATTATAGCGCATTTTAGCCCAATCAAGCAGATCTAGACCTTGCTCAAATGTCCATAAACGAAGAACTTCCTGTATATTAATGCCATTTGGAATGGCAGTATGATGAGGAATGTACTTATACCAGTTATCGATCCATAAATCACCGAGCCGATCGCGTAGCTCAGTCTCAAGTGCTTTTGTAATCGCATCGATTATTTCATTGGAAATATTCCCACAAACAGCCTCTACATGTTCCTTGAAATCCGAAGGTATTTCCGCACCTAAGCTTAATGTATGCACTTCTGGAGCCCGTAAACAGTAACAGTCATGCCACTGCATCGGCGTTAATGGTGCACAATGCTTTTTCATGATCGATGAAGGTTGATACAACATTCCTCCCTTATCATTTGGGCTAATAATAAAAACACCCATGTCTGCCTCGTTCGAGGCTTTCACCATCGGCCAATTCAACGGATTATAGACAAAATACCAATGAAGATTTACATAATCGAATTCCCCCGAAGCTGCCGCGGGTACTGCTACCTCAGGACCACCATGAGTCGAATAGCCCACAAACCGAACTCGCCCCTCTTTCTGCAAAGCCCGTACTTCATCAATGGCACCCCCTTTTTGCAGACATTGCTCTAGATGCTGTGGATTATTGATTCCATGAATCGATAAAAAATCAACATGCTCAAGATGGAGATAGTTCATACTTTTTTCAAAGATTTCACGCAGCGATTTACCATTCCCAGTAAAGGGGTGAATTTTAGTTTGAATCAGCAGTTTATCTCGATCGATCTTCGATAATACCCAACCCAATTGCATTTCAGATGTTCCATATCCGCGTGCTGTCTCAATATGATTAATTCCATAATCAAGTGCCTGATGAATAACCGCTTCTATATTTTCTTGCCCAGCGGGGTCAATGAATTTCGGATCCATATCATCCCAGCTTTGCTGGTATCGCATACCACCACAACTCAGCACGGGTATTTCAATCTCGGTTCGGCCAAAGCGTCTTGTTGGAACTTTCATGAAGACTCTTTCTTGTTAAGTTCATCATATATGATTTTAGCTGTTTTAAGACCTATTCCCGACGCTTCCATTAAGGCTTCCAGTGACGCACGTTTCATACGAGCGATAGATCCAAAATGAGTTAAAAGTATTTTTTTCTTTTTGTGCCCGATCCCTGGAATTTCATCCAACTGCGATTCTAAAATTCGTTGTGCTCGAAGGCTTCGATGAAACGTAACCGCAAAGCGATGTGCTTCGTCTCTCAAGCGAGTCACCACGTGCAACGCATTGGAATGAGGCGGCAGTTTTATATTTCCGCTATTATTTTCAACGTCCCAAACAATTTCTTCATAGCGCTTCGCTAATCCCACAATAGGAAGATCCATTAGATCCATTTCACATAATGCAGCATGAGCCGCTCGCAATTGTGTAATACCTCCATCCACCATCACTAAATCGGGCAGAGGAGATTGCATTTTTTTCAAGCGACGGTAACGACGATAAACCACTTCAGCCATTGATCTAGGGTCATCAGCCCCTTCCACCGTTTTAATCTTATACCGACGATAACTCTTGGGAACAGGCATCCCATCGATCCCTACGACCATACTAGCGACTGAACTACTCCCTGAGATATTAGAAATATCAAAACACTCAATCACAGCAGGAATCCGCTCAAGTCCAAGTAATTCTTGAAGCTCCTTCAATCCCTCAAAAGCTTCTTCTTGAAGCATTTTGGGCGTTCGTTTTACGTTTGCTCTCGACTTAACAGTTTGCTGAATATCCAATAAAAGATCTCTATGAGCAGCCGCTTCCTCAAACCGCTGCTCAACAGACATTTGCTTCATTTCCTCGCGAAGATGGCGCAATAATTCCATGCGCTCCCCTCGCAGAAAGGCTACTGCTTCTTCTGCCTTTTTTTTATATTGTTGCATCGAAATTGAATTAATGCAGGGAGCCGAACAATTCGCAATTCGATCATCACTGCAATGCCGATAAGTTTCTGCATCCGGTTCTCTCACTCGACAGCGTTTTAATCCAAAGAACCGCTGTACAAAATCAACCGCTACAGCAGCAGCCCGGCCACTAATATAGGGACCAAAATAAATTGAACCATCCTGCTTACGTAACCGACAGGTCGAAACCATGGGAAACGGATGTTGGATATCAATTCGTATGTTTAGGAACCTTTTATCATCTTTCCATAAAATATTATAATGGGGTCTATATTCTTTAATTAATCGACCCTCTGTGAGAATCGCTTCCGCATCACTCTTCAACTCAATATAATCAAAACTTGAAATGGCCCGAATCAGATTGCGTGTTTTTGCAGGAGCCGTCCTTAATGTATGAGGGCGAAAATAACTTTGAACTCGTTTGCGTAATGATTTTGCCTTACCTATGTAGATAATTTTTCCGTCGGCATCTCGCATCAGATAGCAACCCGGTTGATCCGGCACCATCTTCAATTTATTTTTTATTTCAACCGTCCGCTTCATAAAGACACTCTATTTCATCTATCTAATTATAGCAACGAAGAGTAACTTTGCTAAAAATCACTTGCTTCTTAAAAGGTAAAGCCTACATCATACAATGGTGGAAATTATATTATCAATCTGTATACACACATGGAACCTTACCCTAAAAATGGCGCCCTACCTTTTATTTGGGTTTTTAGGTGCTGGGATTTTATCGCAATTCATCTCCCGCTCTTTTATTCAAAAACATCTAGGTCAACATGCATCTCATTCCGAATTAAAAGCAGCCCTTTTTGGAGTTCCAATGCCCATTTGTTCCTGCGGGGTACTCCCTTTAGCTGCAGGCCTTCGCCGTCAAGGCGCCAGTGCCTCCTCAACCGCTTCCTTCCTCGCATCGACACCTCAGACAGGCATAGACTCCCTTCTCGTTACCTATGCACTGCTAGGATGGGTCTTTGCCCTTTTTCGAGCGATTGTAGCCTTCATCTCTGGCATCCTATGTGGCTGGAGTATTCGATTAATAGAGAATCCCCATATCAACACCACCTCCACAACTCAATCGACCGAAAAGTCGGATCTACGGAAGCAATGCATCTCCGTTTTAAAATACGGTTTCATCACCTTACCGCGTGATATTGCACGCCCACTATTACTCGGATTATTTCTCTCAGGTGTACTCACCGTTTTTTTGCCGGAAGCTCCCTTTTCAAATCATCTAGCTCACCCCCATCTATCCATGTTGATCATGATTATAATCGGGTTACCTCTCTATATCTGCTCATCGGCATCCGTGCCTCTTGCGTATGCATTCATTCAATCCGGAGTGCCTTCCGGCGCCGCGCTTGTTTTTCTTATCATGGGACCAGCGACCAACATCGCAACGCTCACTACGCTCCATAAACTTCTAGGCGCCCGAGCAACAATCATCTTTTTTACCGTCCTCACAACAACTGCACTTTTAGCCGGTAGTTTTATGAACTATTACTCCCCTAAACTAGGTCTTGAAAGTGCTCTTTGTGATGCACACAGAACGAGCAACTCATATGAAGTTCTAGTCGCTATTCTTCTTTTTGGCTTACTCCTAAATGGCATTCGATTAAAAAAGTAGAGCAGACAGGGCGGTAAGCCGGATTCTGTTCCGTTAAACGGTCAGTCATTTATCTACGCGATCAACCCGAAGCTTAAACGAAGCGGGTAACTTCTCTGCTCCCTATTTGATCTTGCTCCGAACGGGGTTTACCCTGCCCCCGTGGTTACCCTTGGGGCGGTGGGCTCTTACCCCACCTTTTCACCCTTTCTCCGGCAAGCCGAAGTGGTTTATTTTCTGTGGCACTTTCCATTCCGTACGATATCGCATACGGATTCCCGGGTTAACCCCGGAACGTTCTACCCTATGGAGTCCGGACTTTCCTCATCTCAATGAGATGCGACCGATACACCCTGTCTGCAAATTTTTTATTTATTTGATGCTGGATTATATACAATTCTTCCACAGAAGTTGCATCCAACCACTTTAGATGGATTGCGCGCATCATTAATCGCTTGCGGAGGTAACTTCATATGACAACCGCCGCAATAACCGCCTGATTCAACCAATACAATCGCTGCATCTTTTTTATTATTCAAAATACGTGAATATTTCTGGAGAAGTTTTTGGTCAGTATTTTCGGCCACTCGCCGCCGATCCGCCTTCATCTGCTCAGCCCGTTCCATAAGCTCATTTAGTCGCTCGTCTAATTCTTGTACTTCATCTACAATTGAACTCTGTTCTGAATCCAATTGCTCTTGGCACGTTTGCTCGATTTTCTTACCTTGTTCAAGAGCTTCCATTAGACTGAGTTGTTTTTCTTCTTGTCCCTTAATCTCAGCCTCAACCGTTCCAATCTCTTTAACAAATGCTCGATATTGTTCATTGGAATCAGCTTCCATCTGCTGATTTTTATATTTAATGACCCGCTCGTTCAGCATTTCGATTTCATTCTCAATGTCACGTAGAGAAGCTTCCGTGTGCTTACGACTATCGAGCGCCATTTCCAATTTTTTTTTGGCACCGCTTAATTGAGCTTCAATATCGCCCCGTCGCTTAGGTATGTCCTGAATCTCACGCAGTACTCGGATTAATTTTAAATCTTTTTTCTGCAACGCAAACAACGGCTCCAGCGGATGTATCACAGGCATCTCCCTTTAAAATTGAAAAAACAGCGCGTAAGTTACAAACTCATACTCAACAAGTAAAGCGGTGATCTCATCTTATTTACTTCCTGGTCTTGATAAAGGTATTTTCTTAAGCCATGAAGGTAGATTTGTGGGCTCATATACTTCCGGTGAAATATCCAACAAACTCACCATAGGAATGCCAAAGTCAGCTCGACCCCCACTACGATTCACCAATATACCAATTCCAGCCACGATCCCACCATGAGCATGAACGATGTCGATCGTCTCTTGAACTCGACCGCCCCGCGTCACTACATCTTCAGCAATAACGAACCGCTCACCAGGTTTAATTTGGAAGCGGCGCAAGGCCAATTTATTGTTTTCCTTCTCAATAAAAATAAACCGCTTATCAAGTGCCTTTGCCATATCATGACCAATCGTAATGCCTCCCATAGCTGGCGCAATCACACTGTCCACTTCTAAATTTGCAATCTTAGCATTCATCTTTTCAACCAAGGCCTCGCAAAGTCTTCCAGATATTCGAGGATGCTGCAGCAAATGAGCACATTGAAAAAACTGAGGGCTATGTAAGCCGGATCGTAATTCAAAATGACCATTTAATAGTGCCCCGGTATCTTCAAATAATTCTAAAACTTCGCTCTGTTCCATGCTACTCCTCTACATTTAAAACGTATCCATTCCACATCCATCCTCGATCGTAAAGTATCTTTTAAATACAATCCGATTGAGCCCCCATCAGATATAAGCTATAGCCTATAGATATGAACGAGACGAACATTCAATTAGACGAAGAATGCAAACATTGGCAACAAAAGCTGTTCAGCGGTTCCCTGCGAAGAAAAGTTAAACTGAAGCGGATTCAATCCCTGCTTGGCAATACAACCCAACTCAACTGCCTTGAAATAAGTGCAGGAGATGGGCTGATCAGCCAAACTTTACGTCAACATGGCGGCAGTTGGAGAACCTTAGCTATTAACGAAAATGCGGGCACTTCACTCACCCAATTCCATGGCATATCCATCCCCTCGTATGAAACTGGAAAACTACCTTTTCCAGATGGTCATTTTGATCTGCTCGTCATCGTGGACTCACTAAAAAACATCACCGATGATTATGCTTTTATTCAAGAATGCCATAGGATAATCAACTGCTCAGGCTGGGTATTGATCTCTGAAAGACGAAGATCCCCCGTCAGTTTCGTAACTCTCATACAACATCTTTTTAAAGTAGCACCAGATAATTATGGATGTGCTAGAAATGGCTACAGCAAAGATCAAATATACCGCATCCTCAAAGATGGGTTTGATGTTCCTGAAACAGTATATTATTCAAATGCACTTTTAGAAATTATGGCCGCGATCGGTGATGCCATGCAACAGAAGATTAATCATGGTCCTACCTGGCTAATTCCAAAACAATTCAGCCAAGAAAATTTATATTTATACCGCAACCTACATCTACTTTCAAAACTGATCTATCCGCTATATTGGTTATCATCATTGGCTAATATTTTCCCGAAACATGAGATGCTTCTCCGAAGCAGAAGAAGAAAATGGCGACCCCGTCGGCAACCGAAACTTATCGACGGACGTTCTATCGCTGAAGCAGCCATTAATACGCGTATCGGCAGTGCCGCGCCCTTTTAAAAATTTATGTCATACCACCTCATTGAAAAATCTATTGGATATCGGTTTCGTCAAAAGAAATGGATCCAATTTGCCTTAACCCATCCATCCTATCGCCATGAACATGTCTCGGAAGCTAATGATAACCAGCGACTCGAATATATAGGGGATGCCGTACTCGGATTAATGGCTGCCCATGCGCTCTATCATCGATATCCCGATGCCAATGAAGGCCAATTATCAACTCTGAGAAGTTGGCTTACAAAAGATGATACCCTGGCACAAATCGGACAAGAAATTCATCTTGGACAGTATCTACGCCTTGGCAAAGGCGAACTGCAAAATGGCGGTGCTAATCGTAAATCAAATATAGCAGATGCATTAGAAGCCATTATCGGAGCTGCTTGGCAAGATGGAGGAAGACGTAGTGCTGAAAAGATTTTTAACACCCTGTTCATGCCTTTAATTGAACACGCTCAAGAGCCTAATTTACTTACCAATCCAAAAGGATCACTGCAAGAGTATCTTCAACAAAACAATCAACCAGCGCCGAACTATATCGCTAAATCGGTAAAAGGTCCCGATCACAATCCACAACATACGATTGAAGTCGTGGCAATGAATCGAATCTTTACAGCTGTTGCTAATAGCAAACGAGAAGCCGAACAACAAGCCGCACGACAAGCACTTGAATGGATTCAAAAAAAATTGAATTAAAACACCGGAACGGCATCTAAAAGTTTTTGTGTATATGCATGTTGTGGCTGATCGATCACCTCTTCCACTCGTCCCGTCTCAACAAGAGTTCCATTAAGCATCACAGCGACGCGGTCACAAAGATTTCGTACTACGGCCAAATCGTGACTAATAAATAGAAATGCTAATTGCCGTTCTTGTCGCAGAGATTCAAGCACCTCTAAAATTTCAGCCTGTACAGAAACATCCAACGCAGAGACAGGCTCATCGGCAATCACTAATGACGGCTCTAATGTTAACGCTCGAGCAATACAGATTCGCTGACGCTGGCCACCGGAAAATTCATGCGGATATCTCCCAATTGAATTCGCAGGTAAGTCCACTGCTTTTAACAGTTCGACTGCACGATCTAACCGTTCCTTACGATTCGATCCAATCGAATGAACTTCCATTACATCCAATAAGGCAGAACCAATCTGCAGACGAGGATTCAACGATCCGTACGGATCCTGAAAAATCATCTGCATATTTCGTCGGATCTTTTTTTGCTCCAGCTTCGATGCCTCATCAACGGAAATACCCTCAAATAAAATAGCACCGCCTGACATAGCCGTTAGCCCAATAGCTGCCCTACCTAAAGAACTCTTACCGCAACCACTTTCTCCCACTAACCCAACAATTTCACCAGGCTCCACATCCAAAGAGACCCCTTTAACCGCATGCAATGCATGCGCACCCTTCCCGTAAGTAACATGAACATCATGACACTCAAGAAGAGGCATCTCGATCTCCTCTCGAAGCAAGTCGTGGAACCGCTTTCATCAAAGCTTGGGTATACGGATGTAGTGGAGCATACAACACCTCTTTCGTTTTTCCCGATTCGACAACTCGTCCTTTTTGCATCACATAGATCCGATGCGCTAAGTCCGAAACAATGCCAAAATTATGCGTAATCATAAGCACAGATAGATTCTCTTCTTTTGTCAACGTAGCAATCAAATTGAGTACATCTCGTTGGATAGTAACATCCAATGCAGTTGTTGGCTCATCGGCAATTAATAAATCGGGAGAACAAGCAAGTGCCATAGCAATCATACATCGCTGAAGCTGTCCCCCACTCATTTCATGCGGATAAGATTTTCGCAGGCGCTCGGGAAGTTGCACCTTATCAAGCAGCTCGATTACATTCTGCTTTGAAGCCGCTTTTGCTTGATGCAACCGCAAAGCTTCTTTGATTTGATACTCAATCGTACAGACAGGATTAAAAGAAGACATCGGTTCCTGAAAAATATAAGCAACCCGCCCCCCACGTATCTTGCATAAGTCACGTTCACTCAACGATAAAACATCAAGTCCATTTAGCCGTATTCGGCCCCCTTTGTATTGAGCCGCTCGTGGCGTAATTTTCGTTACAGCCAAAGCACTCATACTTTTTCCACTTCCACTTTCTCCCACAAGCGCAACCGTCTCACCTTTATCAATATAAAATGAAACACCATCGACCGCACGTACACAACCCGCACCGCTCCCAAAATGGATCGCTAAATTATCGACAGCTAAAAGGGGTTGTTTCATATCTATTCACTCAAACGAGGATCCAACGCATCCCGCAGTGCATCTCCTAATAAATTGAATGCCAAGACCAATAAAAACAGAGCAATTGTAACAAAGGTCATCTCCCACCACATGCCCTGCCATAATCTCATTCTAGCGGCATCGATCATGATACCCCAAGAAGGCTCATTTTGAACCCCTATTCCTAAATAACTCATAATCACTTCTGTTCCAACCGCTGCGGGGAAACGTAACGTAAACGTAACGATGATGATGTGTAATATATTTGGTAATATATGCTTAAACATGATGCGACCCGATCCAATGCCCAATGCGCGAGCAGCTTGTACGTAGGTTTTTTCTTTATGCTTCATCACCTCGGCTCTAACCAACCGACAGAGTCCTACCCATGTTGTCAGACCAATTCCTAGATAAACACCCAATAAACCCCGATCCGGCAACACCATGGCTATCGCTAATATGAACAAGAGTCCTGGCATAGATGCTACCGTTGAATAGAACCAAACAATGGTATCATCAACTCTTCCACCAATAAAGCCCGCCAAACAGCCGAGAAATACGCCAATGGGAATCGCAATCAACGAGGTAATAATACCAACTTTAAAAGCGATACGAACCCCTTGAATCAGGCGCGACATCACATCACGACCTAATCCATCCGTACCCATCCAATG
>MDSV01114327.1_pt1 | contig 19094 bp, 21 predicted proteins | sample 810851 | NCBI WGS metagenome assembly MDSV01 (sample SAMN05326640, study PRJNA326480) | marine metagenome | isolation source: seawater | place: Atlantic Ocean: North East | collected 2012 | reverse complement strand
CCAAGTTTTAGAAGTAGAATCTATGGAGAAAATGCAAGAAGCTATGCAGGATCCAGAAATAGCAAAGGCAAGAACAGATGCGGGCGTTAATTTAGATACACAAGAACTTGTTTTCTTGGTTGAATAAAAAGGCTGTCTTTTTTGCTTTGATTGCATCCGTGCTTATCGGATTATTTGCAAGTATAAACTATTATTATTTTACAACAGGCCAAATTGAGGAAGCAAAATTATTATATGAAAAAGGAGGGGGAGATATAGAAAATTTTAATTCTGTTTTTTGGGTTTGTAATAAAATATTTACTCAATTTCATTAATATAATTTTCAACAATAATTTCTTTAGAAATAATTTCATGATCGACTATGAGGTCTTGATGACTTAAGCTTTTAATTGAAACTTTTAAAATATTTAATTCCTGATTAAAAAATCTGCTTGGAATATGAATCCAATCAGAATAAGTTCTGCCAATTGGAATATCATTTATATAAATAATTGCATATCCCTCATTTTCTGTAAACGCATTTGCAAGTTTATCCGGAGAATATTTAAAATTTTCAATAAGTAATTTGATATTATAACCATCATAACTATCCTCATAAACAGATATAAAAATTGTAGGATAGGGTTTGTTAGCTTCTTGTGCACTATCAGGGTGGTGTGAATTTAAATTCCCTAGACATGTATAGAACACCAAGATATATACAAATAAATGCTTCATTTTAACTTATGCATTTTTTAAGATTAAATTTTGGAAAGAATTTTTTTTTATTAACATGATAAACCATGATATTATTAATTTCATTATTATTAGCTTTGCCTAGAATAAAAACTCTACAATTTCCCCTATCAAGTCTATAAAAAATTAAATTTTCATCTGTCCTTTGCAATGTAAATTCACCAAAATCTTTTTTAATCTTCTCTATACTTTTATAAGTTGTTATAAGTTCAAATTTTGGATCTAATTTTTTAATTATCGTATTTTTTTTTGAGACACTTGAATCTATTTTGTAAGAAGTTGAGGTTGTTTCACAGCCAGTAAATATGAAAAATAAGCAAATACTTACTAAATGAAGGTATTTCTTTGAAAGTGATTTCATCATAATTGTGGATAAATAACATCTGAATCTAACATAATTAGAAATTTCATCAAATAAATCAGTCAAAATTATCAAATATTATATAAATATTAATTGTTTGACATATTAAACATAGTTCTTTATAACGAACAAAAACTGAAAGGAATATTATGACTACAGAATCTATTCATCCCGAAACCCTAGTTCTTCATGGAGGCAGTTTCCGTAAGGATAATACAACTAATGCTGTAGCTGTTCCTATTTATCAAACAACATCATATGAATTTGATAGTACAGAGCATGCCTCTAATCTTTTTGCTCTTAAAGAACTTGGAAATATTTATACAAGAATTATGAATCCTACGAATGCTGTTCTAGAAGAACGTATTGCTCAATTAGATGGTGGCGTTGCAGCTTTAGCTGTTAGTTCCGGATCAACTGCCAATGCTTATGCTATCCAAAATTTAGCGAAAGCAGGAGACAATATTATAAGCTCAACAGATCTTTACGGCGGTACATGGAATTTATTTAATAATACATTTAAGAATATAGGTATTGAAGTAAGGTTTGTTGATCCCTCTGATCCTGAAAATTTTAGAAAAGCAACTGATAGTAAAACAAGAGCTTATTTTGGTGAGTCACTGCCTAATCCCAAACTTAATTTATTTCCAATTGAGGAAGTTTCAGATATTGGTAGATCATTTGGGATACCTTTAATAATTGATAATACAGCAGCACCAATTAATTGTAGGCCATTAGATCATGGTGCAGCAATAACAACTTACTCACTTACAAAATGGATTGGAGGACACGGAACTTCAATAGGTGGAGCAATTGTTGATGGAGCAAATTTTGATTGGACCGCTATTCCTGAAAGACAACCTCTCCTGAATGAACCAGATGGAAGTTATCATGGCGTACAGTGGGCTCAAGCAATACCTGAAATGTTTGGTGCACAAATAGCTTTCGCGATTAGAGCCCGTGTAGTATTACTTAGAGATCTTGGCGGTGCAATTTCACCAACAAATTCATTTAATTTTATTCAGGGTTTAGAAACATTGCCATTAAGATTGCGTCAGCATAATCAGAATGCAATTAAAGTTGCAGAATTTCTTAGTAATGAAAGTTCAATTAGCAAGGTTATATTTCCTAAATTTAGTAAGGGAGAAGATAAGAAAAGAGCTGAGAAATATTATAAAAATGGGTATGGTTCTATGATTGGAATTGAGTTTGATAAAGGAATTGAAGCAGGAAAAGCTTTTATAAACGCTTTAGAACTTCATTATCATGTAGCAAATATTGGAGATGCTAGAAGTTTAGCTATTCATCCAGCGTCAACTACGCATTCACAGTTAACGCTAGAAGAGCAATTAAAAACAGGCGTAACACCAGGTTACGTAAGGCTATGTGTAGGATTGGAACACACAGACGATATTATCAATGACTTAAAAAAAGGACTTGATGCTGTTGATAAATTTGATCGATTGAAAGTTGCCGAAGCATAAAAAAATTTAAACAAACGTCTCTGTGTTGTTTAACATGAAGGGCTTTTATTCTCCATACTCCGAAAAAGCCCTTCAGAATAATGAACTCTTCATCACTACTGCATCGGTTGGCTTGAATGACATTGAATCTGAAAGACAACCTCACGCAGGAAAACTATTTAAATTTATAACTCAAGAACAAGGATATGCATCCAATTGTTATAGATCTGAAAACACTTCAAATTTGTATCATTAATATGAAGTTTAATGCCTCACAGATCAGTGATATAATCCAAATGGCTTGGGATGATCAGACTGATTTCAGTCATATTACTAAAATATATGATATTGACGAAGGGGAAGTTAAAAAAATTATGAAGAAGAATATTAAAAACAAGAGCTATAAAATATGGAGAGAGAGAATATCTAAGCGTAGTGCTCAAAAATCTCAATTGAAAGGAATAGCGAATGCCTAAAGCTGTTTTTGGTGCTGGTTGTTTTTGGGGTGTCGAAAAAAGTTTTTCAGAAGTTGAAGGAGTTCTCAATACTGAAGTAGGTTACGCACAAGGCGATACAAAAAACCCAACATATGAAGATGTTTGTAGGGGTGATACAAAACATGCAGAGGTAGTTTTACTAAACTTTAATGAGCAAATTGTTAGTTATAAGAATTTAGTAAATAAATTTTATGAAATTCATGATCCTACAACTTTAAATCAACAAGGCCCTGATCGAGGTACACAGTATAGATCTATCATAATTTATTTTGATGAAAGTCAAAAAAACATTGCAGAAATTGTCACTAAAGAATTAAATACATCAAAATTTAAAAATTCTATAACCACTACAGTAGAGCAATTCAAAAATTATCAAAAGGCCGAGGATTATCACCAGGCATACTTAAAGAAAGCTGTTTTTTAATTTCTAAATCTAAATAGGAGAATAGGGGTACTCAATTAAAGGAATTGTTTTTTGAGGCTTCTTACTAAAAAACTTATAATTTATAAAATATTTTGATTTTAATTGAATTGGTTTTTTACATTTTTTACTTATCTTTTTAAAGCTATCTATATGATTTAGTCTATTTATGCCATTCCCAATTATAAAATCATTTTTATTTAGTTCGTTAATTAAGTTATCGTCAATATTATATGTTGTTAAGCTACCAATTAGTTCCCCTTTTTGATTTATAATTTGTACTCCCAAGTCCCTACGATTTGTATCAACAATACAAGCCAATCTATTAAATGAGAGTTTGCTGATTCCTAGAAAATAATGCTCAAATATAGAATAAGCATAAATTTTTATAGGATTATTAATAAAGTATCCTTTCATAAGGGCATGACATCCTCTAATACAGGTGAATCTTGCAGGACCAAAATTTAAATAAAGACTATCAAAATCATAAGAATTAATTGATAGATCTTTTGTCATTTTAGCTAACATTTTAGATAAATATTTTTCATGACCAAAATCACATTTTTTTTCACTGTTCCAGATTATTTTTTCATTTTTAAAAACAGTAATTGAACAGTATGATAAAGAACTATCAATGCCTAAACTTAAATTTTTTCTATCCTTCATTGTATTTTTTATTTCATTATTTCCTTTTTCTTTTTCTTATGCAACAAAGGTTATTGATAAAATTCCAAATAATATTCTAATTTATCATCGATTTAATGACAGTAGGTTTCCATCAACTAATACAACAATAGACCAGTTTGAAAGTCATATTCAATATCTTATTAGTAAAAATTATAAATTTATTACTTTAACCGAACTAATTAATAATCCTAGTTATGAAAAAAAAACTATTGCCATAACAGTTGATGATGCCTATCAGTCTTTTTATGACTATGCTTATCCTATTTTAAAAAAAAATAATATTTCAGCGACATTATTTTTGAGTACTTCTACCGTTGGGAGTAGTGAACATTTAAATTGGGAGCAACTCAAGGATCTACAATCATACGGAATTGATATACAAAACCATACTCACACACATCCACACCTACCAGATTTAAGTATCGAAAAGATCGAGGAAGAAATTATAATTTCACAAAAAATTATTTCCGATAATTTAGGATTTACACCACATTTATTTGCCTATCCTTATGGCGAAGCGAGCGAAGATGCTATATTAGTTATTAAAAAATACTTTAAAGCTGCTTTCGGTCAACACTCAGGTGCTTTTAGTTTGAATGATCCTTATTATATTGCTCGCTTTCCAATAAATGAAAATTTTGGATCAATCGAAAGAATTAAAAATGCGTCCAGTGTGTTATCTTTCAAGAATACGGGTATTGAGCCGTCTAATCAAAAATTGAACGTGATTTCAAATCAAAAACGATATGTTGTTAATTTTTTTGAAGATCCATCTAACGTGACTTGTTACATAAGTGATTTTAATGGGAGCATAAAAAGTCAACAAAATATTATGAATACAGTGATTTTAATTGAATTAGAAAGGCCCCCTGTAAAAGGAAGATTAAGATTTAACTGTACTAAATTTGAGGAAGGCACTTATTGGTATGGTTACCAATATTATGTTAATTGATTTTATCAAATCTTGTAAGGTCATTTGTATCAACAATAATTTCTAATTTATCGACATATTCTTTTCTTATTTCAGCATAAGCAGCTAATTGTTGCATTTTGTGATTAACAGCAATTTTTGAATTACCGACCTGCAAAAGATTAGTTATTCTTCTAACAATTCTAAAGTCTAAGTATGCCGGATGTGTATTAAGATTGAACATGTAAGACCTGACACTATCTTCAAGTTTATCAAATTTCTTAACCGCGTGAGATTTTTCAGGATCTCTTTTTTCAGGAATTAGCCCTTCTTGTTGATCGTAAGTCCATTGACCATAAAGTGCATTTCCTTGTAAAGCAAAACGAGATTGACCCCAGCCACTTTCAATTATTGCTTGTCCAATAGCTAAGGATACAGGAACAATATTAATTCTTTGTTTCATTCTTTTAAAAAAGGTTCTATTTAATTGTTTGTAGTCCAATTTATATTTAGTGGCCAAGCTAATTAGTTTGATTTTATCATCTTCTTCGATTTTATTTCTGTTATATTTTTTTTCTATGTCTATAACTAATTGTCTTTCTATTTTTATGTCTTCATTAGTTTTATGGATAAGAGGAAAAGCGATTAAATAGAATATTTTTTTTTTCTTTTCCACTTCTTTTAATTTTTCAAAATCTTCTGGAATTGAATCTAATAATATCATTTGGCTTATTTGGTCTTTATGAAGATTATCAATATCAATATTATTTTTTTTATAATATCTATCTATTTTTTTCCAAGATGAAAAATTTTCTGAGAAAGAATTTAATGTAATAAAAAAACCTAGACTAGCTAGAATTACAATTTTAAGCTTCAACTGGACGAACTTCACGAACTTCAGGAATATAGTGCTTAAACATATTTTCAATTCCCATTTTTAGTGTTGCTGTGGAGCTCGGACAACCTGCACATGAGCCTTGCATATGAAGAAAAACAATACCCTTGTCATACTTATCAAACAAAATATCTCCACCATCCATTGCAACAGCAGGTCTTACTTTTGTATCTAATAACTCTTTTATTTTAACTACTATATCAGAGTCATTTTCGCTTTTTGTGTGTTCGCTGATTTTAGAATTAGAGTTATCCTTAAGTATCGGTTTATTAGTTGTAAAATGTTCAATTATACTCCCTAAAATAGCTGGCTTCATTAATGACCAGTCGCTTTTCTCAGCTTTAGTTATAGTTATAAAATCTTGACCAAAAAATACACTTTCAACCCCCTTAACAGCAAATAAATTCATAGCTAATGGTGAACTGTCAGCAGATTCTTGATTTTGAAAGAATATAGTGCCTTCTTTCATAACAGTTTTTCCAGGTAAAAATTTTAAAGTTGCTGGGTTAGGAGTTGGCTCAGTTTGTACAAACATAATTACTTATAATATGGCAATTTACACGCAAATTACAATAGTTCTAGATTAGCGAAAACCAACGATTTTATAAACTTCTTGTAAAATAGGATTTGCTATTTCTTCAGCTTTTTCAGTTCCAATAGCCAATATTTTATTTAACTCATCCTTATTATTCAAAAGATTTTCAATTTCTTCCCTTATGGGTCCTAAAACTTCAATAAGGCTTTCAGCTAATTTATTTTTCAAAATGGAATATTCTCTCCCCGCAAATTCTTGCAGAGTCTTTTCCTGTGATTGATTCATGGTGGCTGACAAGATGTTAATAAGGTTGAGGCATTCGGCCTTTTCTTTCAAAAGCTCCACTGAGTCTGGAATTAAATCTGAATCAGATTTAGCTTTTTTTAATTTTGTAGCTATGGCATCATTACTATCAGTCAATAAGACGCGAGATAATTCAGAAGCATCAGATTTAGACATTTTTTTAGTTCCATCTCTTAAGCTCATGACACGTGTTGCCTCTCCATATATTAAAGGCTCTGGTTGTGGAAAAAAATCTACACCAAAATCATTATTAAACTTTTGAGCAATATCTCTCGACAATTCTAAGTGTTGTTTTTGATCATCACCTACTGGAACATGAGTTGCCTGATAGGCTAGAATGTCAGCTGCCATTAAATTTGGATAAACCATTAAGCCAACGCTGACGTTTTCTTTATTCTTGCCAGCCTTATCTTTAAATTGAGTCATACGATTAAGCCAACCTATTCTACTAACACAATTAAATATCCAAGCTAATTGCGAATGAGCTGGGACACTAGATTGTTGAAAGATAATTTGATTTTTATAGTCAACTCCACAAGCAATAAAAGAAGCGAGAACTTCTATAATGCTAGATCTAAGTTTATGAGGGTCTTGATCGACTGTGATTGCATGTTGATCAACAACACAATAAACGCATTCAAATTTGTTTTGAAGATCGACGAAATTCTTAATAGCACCTAAATAATTTCCCAAGTGGAGAGTTCCTGTAGGCTGGACTCCTGAAAAAACACGCTGTTGAAACTTTCTCATGACTAATTCTAATTAATAGATATCAGATTAATCATAGAACCGACATAATTTTATTTTTAATATTCTTAATGTCTTCACTATTTATTATCTTTTTGCCTTTACTATCAGTGATTTGGAAAATATCAAAAATTTTTTCCCCTAAAGTAGATATTTTTGCTGACAAAACATTATGTTGAATTTCATAGATAGCATCTAATATCTTATATAATCGGCCCGGTTTATCAGAAGTTACCACTTGGACAGTTGTAGCTTTACTACTCAACTCGTTATCCACTGATACAGAAGACTCTAATTCGATGGGAGAAAATTTCTTAAACAGACTCTCTTTTAAAACTGTATCAGACGACTCAATATTCTTGCCAATATTTTGTCTAATGAAATCTTTTTCTTCCTTCCTCGAAATAGATTGGTTTTTGAAATTACTGACCCAAAAGACATCTATAACATCACCGTTTAAAAGAGAATTAATCTGAGCACCTAATATATTTAATTGGCTATTTGAAATTCCTTTAACTATATCTTTAAATATGCCAGGTCTAGTTTTTGTAATTATTACTAATTGGCTATATTCTTTATTAGTATTTTTATTAAAAGAAATATAATGATCCCATTCACCATTAGAGAAATTTTCGTATTCAGTTAGTAATTCTTTAATTAAATTAAAGCCCATATTTTGCCAAAATGCTAAAGGTATGTTTTTCCTTTGTAATTTTAAAAAATTAAGAAGTTTTGGTTTATCCCCACAAAAACTCTCAAATCTAACAATATTGTTTTCAGCAACTTTTTGTGAACTCTGTTTAACATCAAGGCCTTGAAATAAAAAATCTTTTGAACGATATAAAAGTTGTTTAAGTAGAGCTATTCTCCACTCAGTTAATCTTTCTGGCCCTACAGCAGCAATATCACAAATTGTAAACAAGTATAAAATATTTAATTTTTCTGATGTGTTAACAGTTTGAATAAAATTAGCTACTACTTCTGGATCTGTAGTGTCACTTTTAAAAGCTGTATCACTCATTAATAAGTGGTTTTCTATAACCCACAAAATTATATTTCTTTCACTCTCACTTACAGGAATTCTTTTAAGGATTTTTGCTGTGAGTTCTTTACCGTATATGGAATGACTTTTTGGACCCCTTTTACCTATATCATGAAATAAAAGTGCAATATGAATTGCTGGTTTGTCGGTTAATTGTTCATAAAGTTCCTTATTAAAAGGTATCTTAATTAATTCGTGTAAATGATGAAGAGTTAAAATTAAATGCTCGTCGGTTGTATATTGATGGTAGATATCGTATTGAACTTGCCCCCAAACTCTTCCAAATTCAGGAAAAATTTCATTTAAAATTCCAGAGTCATTTAAATGTCTTAATATTCTTACAGGATTTTTTTGACTTATAATGATTGATCTTATGATATCAAAATCTTTAGCTTTAAGCTTTGGTACAATTTTTTTATAATGTTTCCTTAATTGCCCTATAACTCTAGGATGCACCAAAATATTATTATTTAATGAGTCATTAAGTAAGTTTAGCCAATTTGAAGATAAGTTATCAAAACTATAATTTTTAAAATCTAAAAAACTTTTAGTAATTTTAAAATCTTTGCTTTTATAATTTTTAACTTTAGACCCTTGTTGAAATATTGTTGATGAAATTAATTCCTCTGGAAGTTTTGAGTAGAAAATATTTAATAGTTGTGAAATTTTTGTAATATAGGAAAATAAATCCTTCATAAACTTTTCCACACCTAATTCCTTTTTTCTGCTCTTGTAAGCTTTGTCTTTATATTTGAGAATTTTCGCGATTTTTAACTGATTTTCTATACTAACAACATCACCCTTTGATTGATTGAGATAGTGATTTAAAGACCTAACTGTAATTAAAAACCTCCAACACGTTTTTAATTCTTCAATTTCTACTTTTGATAAAATATTTAATGGCAATAATTCTTCAATTTTACGAATATCAAATAAAAAACCACTTATCCATATAAGAGTATGAATATCTCTTAGACACCCAACTCCTTCTTTTATATTTGGCTCTAGGGTACTTTTAGTTCCTAAGGCATTATCATGTCTTAAAAAAAGTTCCTCAAGTTTCTTCTTACTTAATTTAAGAGGATTTAATCTTCCAATTAAAATTTTAATTGATCTTGTATGTTCACCAAATAAGTCTGTGCTACCAAATAAATAACGAGACTCTAAAAATTTAGTGAGTGTTTTAATGTCTTGTTTTGAGTCACTTATTGCCTGTTTGATTGTGAGGTACGAAATACCTATATCTAATCCAGAGTCCCAAAGGGCATTATTTAATTGTGATATTAAATTTTTGATAAATTTATTTTGTTTTTTATAAATTAGAAGTAGGTCGATATCACTAAATGGCGCTACATCTTCTCTTCCGTAACCTCCTACTGCAATTAGAGTAAATTCTACTTCTGAAGTGTCTAACGCACTCACGATTTCTTTGATTTGTTTATCGATAAATTTTGTATAGTTTTTACTAAAAAGATAGCCATTTTTATTATTTTTAAGGTCTATTATTAGTTTATTTTTAGTTTCTAAAATTATTTTTTTATTTTTTAACCCTAAATTAACCATTCATAAGAATGTAACATTAGAAATGTATATGTACTATATAATATAAAAAATATACAAAATTCCTTTAATATTATTTTAAAAATTTAGTTTGTAATATAAAAATAAATAACTTAACAAATAAAAATGATATCAAAAAAAATTTTTTCTGAATTTGTAGGCACTTTATCCCTTTTAATGGTCATTGTTGGATCAGGAATTATGGGAGAAAACTTATCTAATGGCAATGCTGGTATTGCTCTTCTCGCAAATAGTATTGCCACAGGGGCAGGATTATTTGTTCTTATTACTTTATTAATTAATATTTCTGGTGCTCATTTTAATCCCGTTGTTAGTTTTGTAAGCTGGGCTAATAAAGAAATTGAATTTTTTCAATTATTACAGTATTGGATTGGCCAGTTTTCTGGTGCAATTTTAGGAGTTTATTTAGCGCATTATATATTTGATATCTCTATTATCCAAACTTCAACAAAGTTTAGAGGGGGTATTAATTTATGGATGAGTGAAGTTGTTGGAACTCTAATCTTGCTTTCAGTAATCAAAATTGGTTCTCAAAATAAAGATAAAATTGCCATACTAGTTGCGTTAACAATTACTGCAGGTTATTGGTTTACAGCCTCAACATTTTTTGTAAATCCAGCTGTTACAGTAGCAAGAAGCTTAACTAATACATTTGCTGGCATTCAACCATCAAATATTATCACATTTATCTCAGCACAAGTATTTGCAACAATCTTATTTTTATTTATATCAAAAAAAATTAAGTATATTTAACTTTGATATAAAGCACATTATTTATAAACTAAGTAATGGCTATTCTGCTATTAGTTCTCGTTAATATTATTTTAATCTCTTTTTTTGATACTAAGATAATTTTTATAATTTTATTTTTTGAAATGATATCTGGTCTGATTACTTTTGCATTTTTTAAAAGAAAAGCTTCAGCCTTATCAAATGTAGCAATGTCAACAAATAGTGGAAATTATAACTCCTTAACTGATGTACAATTAGAAAATTATTACCAATTATTAATTAATCATTTTGATTTTCCAATTTTTTTTTTAGATAAAAATTTTGAAATAAAATTTCTAAATAGCCAAGCAAAACTATCTTATGGAAAAAAAATATTATCGCCTATTACTTCTGTAATTAGAGATTATGAATTTATTGAAAATATCGAAAAATATAAAAATAATGATAATCTTAATAACTTTTTGTGGAAAAAAAAATTACCAGAAAATAAATCTTACAAAACAGAAATTAAAAAATTTAATAACTTTTTAGTATTGCAGATAATTGATCTGACTAAAGAAGTTAATAAAAAACGAAACCATGAACTTTATTTAACTAATCTGACTCATGAACTTAAGACACCTCTCTCAGTCATTATAGGTTATTTAGAAACAATTAATTTTGAAGAATTTTCATTAGAAGAAAATAAAAAGTTTATTGAGATTGTAAATTCTAAATCTTTAGAAATGAAAAACTTGATAGATCAAATGCTTAAGCTATCAGAAATGGAATCTTTAACAAAAGTTAAAACTAAAATTAATCTTTATCAGGTAATTAATAAATCAATTAAGAGCTACAGAGAGCTATTTAAAAAAAAATCAATCAATTTAATTGTTGATGTAGATAAAATTAAAAATACGTTTATTGAATTTACACCTAATGATTTTGAAATAGTCTTAAATAATCTATTATCTAATGCTCTCAATTATTCTGATTCAAATACAAGCGTTACAATTGCTGCAAGTTTTATCTCTAAGGAAAACCAGGTTGAAATTATGGTAAAAGACCAAGGTATTGGAATATCAAATGATAATTTAACTAGAATTACAGAAAAATTTTATCGAGTTGATAAAAGCCGAAATAATTTAATTCACGGTCACGGTCTAGGATTAGCTATCACAAATGAAATTATTGCAAAAAATAAATGTAAAATGCTCATTTTGAGTAATTTAGGCAAAGGAAGTACCTTTAAGGTTCTTTGTAAACTGTCATAAAACTTTAACATTAATTTAATAAGATTTACTCAAATTAGAGTTATTTAATATTTAATTAACAAATAAACAAAAGGATTATAATTATGAAAAAATTACTTTTATTAATTTTTATATCTAGCTTGTTCACATCCGTTCAGGCAAGAGAATCTATTAGTATAGTTGGGTCTTCAACGGTATTCCCATATTCAACAATTGGAGCTGAAAGATTTAGTGAAGCAGGAAATAAAGCTCCTACAGTAGAGCCAACAGGTACTGGAGGGGGAATGAAGTTATTTTGTGGTGGAATTGGAGAAAACTATCCAGACATAACTAATGCATCTCGACCTATGAAAGCTAAAGAGGCAAAATTATGTCTAGAAAACGGTGTAACAGATGTAATTGAAGTAATTTTGGGAAATGATGGTTTAACTTTCTCTAATAGCGTTAATGCTGAGAGACTAAGCTTAAAAAAAGAACATATTTTTTTAGCTATGGCAGCCGAAGTTCCAGTTGATGGCGCCATTGTAAAAAATCCCTTTTCAAAATGGAGTGAAATAGATAGCTCGTATCCAAGTTATGAAATTGAAGTATTGGTTGCCCCACCAACATCTGGGACAAGAGATGCTTTTGATGGTCTTGTGATGGAAGAAGGTTGTAAAAGATCAGGTTATATTGAGATCAAAGGTGATGACGAAGGTTGTACCGCATATAGAGAAGATGGTCGTACAATTGAAATGGGAGAGAACGATACACTTATAGTTCAAAAGCTTGCAGAAGATCCTGAGAGATTTGGTTATTTTGGGTATAGTTTTTTAAGTGCAAATCAGGATAAAATTCAAGGAAGCATTATTGATGGTGTTGAGCCAACTATGGAAACAATTCAGTCTTATGAATATCCCAATGCAAGACCGTTATTTTTCTACATTAAAAAATCACACATTGGTGTCATTCCCGGTATTAAAGAATACGCATCTTTAATGATATCAGAAGAAGCTATTGGAGAGGATGGTTATCTTACAGAATATGGGTTAGCCCCAATGACTGAAGGGTTAACTGATATAACTATTGATAGTGTTGAAAACTTAGTAGCAATGGATTTAGAAAAATGTGCTAACAAGGATCACCCCCTGAAGAACGAACAGGGATTCGGATCAGCTTGCAAGTAATTAACCTTAAAAAAAAAATTTATTAACAGGGGGCTATAAAAAGTCCCCTTTTTTAATATTTAAATTATATTAAGGTCCTAAGAGTGTTTTATTCTGTATTAACATTATTTGTACTTTCTTTTATCGGTTTTTACTTAGGTAAAAGAAAGTCTATTAAGTTATCCCAAAATATCAAATTAGCTAGTCTGCCATCTTATTATGGCTACCTAGCTATGCTATATATTTTGATTCCAACACTAATAGCCTGGTTTGTTTTATTAGTTGGTGAAAATTTTGTATTAGAAAAATACCTTTTCTTAATATTGAAAGAATTTTTAATCTCTATGAGTGGAAGTGAAGTTCAGCTATTCTTTATTAAAATTAAAAATTTATCTGAAGGTGCTTCTTTTGGAAATGAATCGGATTTAGAGTTACTTGGCGCACAAAAAATTATTCAATTTAAAAATTTATTTTTATTATTAACATATCTGGTAATATTTTTAGTAACCGCAATAGCTCTATATTTAGTTAATAAAAAAATATCCCCAACTTTTAAAAGTCAGCGAGATGTTGAAAAAATTGTTAATTTGTTTATTCAGCTATGCTCTTATATAGCTATACTTATTACTGTTGGAATTTTTCTATCATTAGTATTTGAAACAATTAATTTTTTTGGATATGTGAATCCCCTTGATTTTCTTTTTGGTATTAACTGGAATCCAAACAAAGCTTTTGTAATTGATAGCTCAGATGTAATTGATAAAGATATTTTAAAAGACGCCTTTGGTATTATTCCACTAATGACAGGAACCCTGCTAGTAGCTTTTCTAGCCATGTTAGTTTCTATACCTTTAGGTTTGATGTCTGCCATTTATCTTGCAGAGTATGCACCAAAAAGAATAAGGGACATTTCTAAGCCAGTGATAGAAATTTTGGCCGGCATACCAACAGTTGTATATGGATTTTTTGCAGCTTTAGTGGTTGCCCCAAAAATAGCAGATTTAGGCGAATATATCGGACTTGATGTTTCATCAGAAAGTGCATTAGCGGCTGGATTAACAATGGGCGTAATGATCATTCCATTTGTTTCGTCTCTTTCCGATGATGTTATCGGAGCTGTTCCACAAAGTCTTAGAGACGGGTCTTATGCTTTAGGAGCAACTAAGTCAGAAACAATTATCAAAGTCATTCTCCCGTCAGCTTTGCCTGGGATTATAGGTTCATTTTTATTAGCAATTTCGAGAGCTATAGGCGAAACTATGATTGTTGTAATGGCAGCAAGTCTTCAAGCTAATTTAACTATCAATCCTTTAGAGCCAACAACGACAATAACAACTCAAATTGTTACGGCGCTAACAGGAGATACAGAATTTGATAACCCTAAAACATTAGTTGCCTTTGCCTTAGGCTTAACACTTTTTTTCGCAACACTTTTATTAAATTATTTTGCTTTAAGAACAGTGAAGAAATACAGAGAACAATATGACTAATCTAGCAAAAAGAAAAAAAGCAGAATTAAGATTCAGATTCTATGGAATTTTTTCTGTGTTTTTATCATTACTATTTGTAGCTATACTTATTTTTAATATCTGTTCATCAGGTATTGGGGGCTTTTATAAAACCATATTCTTAACCTCAATTCACTTTGATCAAAAATTATTAAATCTAGAAGATAATGCTAGTGAAGAGCAAATTAGAAATGCTTCATTTAGAAAGTTGATCAAAAATAGCTTTGATGAATCTTTTAAAGATTATTCTAAAGATGAAATCAAACAAATAAAAAAATTATTTTATAGGAAAATAGATATTGAGCTTAAAAATTTTCTTATCAACAACCCTGAATTTTTAAATAAAACTACAAAAGTAGAATTAACAGCCTCAACACATATTGATCAAATCCATAAAGGAAATTTTGACAGAACTGTTCAAGAAAAACATAGAAAAGTTAATAATTTCCAATTAGAAATTTATGATAAATTTGTAGAAGACCAAAAAGTTAAAAAAGTTTGGAATTCAACTTACTTTACTTCTGGGGACTCAAGAGATCCAGAAGCGGCTGGTGTGGCAAGTTCTGTAAAAGGCTCAGTATTTACTATATTAATTTGCTTTTTATTAAGTTTTCCTATTGCTATTTTTGCTTCAATTTATCTTCAAGAATTTGCAAAAGCCGGAAAAATAACGGATTTGATTGAAATTAACATAAATAATTTAGCTGCAGTGCCTTCTATAATTTTTGGACTACTTGGTCTTGGTATACTGTTGAATTTTTTTGGATTGCCCAGGTCTACAGCTTTAGTAGGAGGTATCGTTTTATCTTTTATGACACTTCCAACAATAATTGTGGCATGTCGATCCTCTCTTCGTGCAGTCCCCCCATCAATAAGAGAGGCTGCTTTAGCTCTTGGAGCAACGAAAAATCAAGTTGTGTTTCATCATGTCTTGCCTTTAGCTATGCCGGGAACTCTTACAGGTACGATTATAGGCTTAGCTAGAGCAATTGGTGAAACGGCTCCTCTATTGATGATTGGTATGGTTGCATTTATTATGGATATACCCTCTAATCCTCTTGAACCAGCAGTGGGCATGCCCGCGCAAATATACTTATGGTCTGAAAGTTCTGAGAGAGGATTTATAGAAAAAACCTCTTCTGCTATAATATTATTATTAATGTTTTTGATTGTAGTTAATTTTGTATCGGTTTATTTTAGAAAAAAGTATGAAAAAAAATGGTAAACTCAATTATTACAAAAAATCTTAATGTCTACTATGGAGATCAACAGGCAATTCATAATATTAGTTTAGATTTTCTTAAAAATAAAGTTACAGCTCTTATAGGGCCATCAGGATGTGGCAAGTCTACTTTTCTGAGATGTCTTAATAGGATGAATGATGTAATTGATATTTGTAGAGTTGAAGGAAATATTTCTCTAAATGGTATGGATATTTATAGCAAAGAAATAGAAGTTGAGCATTTAAGAGAAAAAATTGGAATGGTTTTTCAAAAACCCAATCCTTTTCCAAAATCTATTTATGACAATGTTGCTTATGGACCTAGAATTCATGGCTTTACTGATAAAAAAGAAGAAATGGATTTAATAGTTGAAACATCATTAAAAAAAGCAGGGCTTTTTGAAGAAGTTAAGGATAGGTTAGACGATATGGGTACTAGTTTGTCTGGAGGGCAACAACAGCGTTTGTGTATCGCAAGGGCAATAGCTATTAAGCCAGAAGTAATTTTAATGGATGAGCCTTGTTCTGCATTAGACCCAATTGCTACTTCTATAATTGAGGAGCTAATCACGGATCTTAAAAAAAGTTATACAATTATAATTGTTACACACTCAATGCAGCAAGCTGCAAGAGTTTCTGACAAAACTGCTTTTTTCCATTTAGGAAATTTGATTGAAGAGGGAGATACGTCTAAGATATTTACAAAACCTGATCATCAAAAAACTAACGATTATATCACAGGGAGGTTTGGATAAATAAAATGAAACATGCAGACAAGTTCTACGAGTCACAACTAAATACTATCAATGAAAAACTTGTTAAGATGGGATCTCTATTAGAAAAACAGTTTGCCAGTGCATTAGAGGTCTTAGATAGTAGAGATGAACAATTAGCACAAAAAGTAGTAGATAATGATCATGAAATTAATCTATTAAATCATGAAATTAGTGATTTCGTTTTCCAAATAATAGCTATGAGACAACCTATAGCCGATGATTTAAGATTTTTATTTTGCACTATAAAAATCATTAGAGACCTAGAAAGAATAGGAGATCACATAACAAGTATTGCAAAAAAAGCTACTCGAGTAAGTAAAAATATACCATCAGAATTTACTGAAAAATTAACAAATCTTGGAAAGCAGGCTTCAATTATGACCCATGATGCATTAAATTGTTTGTTTGAAAGACGTTTGTCCCAGGCAGATAAAATAACTAAAAGAGATGATATAATTGATGAATTGCATGGTACTTTTATATCTGAAGTTCTTGCTTACATGAAAAAACATGATGATGTTATTCCTGACTCTCTCTCTTTAATACAAATGTCTAAGGCTATAGAGAGAGTTGGTGACCACATAACAAATATAATGGAAGAGGTTCACTTTTTAATTGAAGGTCAATATTCCAGTGATTAAATAATTGAATAGTAAAATATTAGTAGTAGAAGATGAGGTCAGTATTGCAGAACTCATTAAGCTTCACTTAAATAGAAATAACTTTGAATGTTTGCTGGTCCATGATGGGGATGATGTACTTCCTACTATAGAAAGTTATATACCTGATTTGATTATTCTCGATTGGATGATCCCAAATATATCTGGCCTAGAGGTTCTCAAGAGAATTAAAATGAAATCAGAATATATTGAATTACCTATATTAATGCTGACAGCAAAAAATGCTGAGCAAGATAAAATATTAGGTTTTGAAAATGGAGTCGATGATTATTTAGCGAAGCCATTTATTCCTAGTGAATTGATCGCAAGAGTAAAGGCTATATTAAAAAGAACTCAGAAAAAAGAAAATCGCTCTGACTTAATTAAATTTGAAGATATATCAATTGATACTAATCAAAGAAGGGCATTTCGTAATAATAGGAAATTAAATTTAGGTCCGACAGAATTTAATATTCTTTTGTTTTTTATTCAAAACAAACAAAGAGTATTTTCAAGAGAATATATTCTAAATAAGATATGGGCTCACGATGTTAATGTTGAACCAAGAACTGTTGATGTCCATATTAGAAGACTAAGAAAAGAACTAAATACGAACGGTGAAAAGGATTTTATAAGAACAGTTAGGTCGGCAGGTTATTCAATCGATAATGATATTTAAGCTATAATTAATCTATTTTATTAATTTCAATAAGTTTATTTTTTAATCTTGTTTGATCAAATTCTTCTAATCTCAGATTAACAAACCGAACAATTTTATTTTTTAAAATTTCATAACAATTTAAATAAGCATTCATAACCTCTTTTTCAGTTCCGCCAATTGATGATGGATCTTCAACTCCCCAATTTGTTGAAATAGAGTGACCTGGCCAAATGGGGCAAGCTTCTTTTGCTGCTGAATGGCAAACAGTAAAAATAAATTCAATTTTTGGTGAATTTAAGTTTGCAAATTCATTCCAATTTTTAGACCTTAGGTAGTCAGTTTCATAACCTTGTGACTTTAAAAACTTGATGGTATTTGGATTTATAATTGATTTTGGTGAGCTACCAGCACTAAATGCCACAAATTTATTTTTCCCAATTTTATTTAATATTGCTTCTGCAATTATAGATCTAGCAGAATTATGAGTGCATATAAATAAAACATTTTTAATTTTATCATTCATCATAATCATAATTATTAAATTACACTAAAATAGAAATTGTTGTGTTAAATATTTATTAAATTTTTTTCTTCTAGTTTTTTTTTAACTCGCCATCTTAAATTACTTCTAACGATATAGCCTAAGCAGTTTTTTGATCCACATCTGCAGGGATGTTCCTCAAAACTATACATGTCATATCCGTAGTCATAAGTTAGCTCATCACCTTTTTTTATATCTTTAATAGCACTTATCCATATTCTTCCTCGAATAATATCAGTTTCACAATTAGGGTCACAAGAATGATTAATAAACTTGGCTAAATTCCAGGGAACCTTACCATTGATATCATGAGTTTTGTTGAGTGTAAAAATATACACAGCGCCATTTGTGCCAGCTTTTTTATTAGCCGCAATATGAACATCAGCAATTTTATCTGATTTAGCTTTTGTTAGCTTTTCACCTACATATTCTATAATTTTG
>MDSV01015213.1_pt1 | contig 19095 bp, 16 predicted proteins | sample 810851 | NCBI WGS metagenome assembly MDSV01 (sample SAMN05326640, study PRJNA326480) | marine metagenome | isolation source: seawater | place: Atlantic Ocean: North East | collected 2012 | reverse complement strand
CTGGTCGGCCTTAGCTCGCCTATTACGACATTACAGGTGAAGCGCTGGGTTGATGAATATGAAGGCGAGGCACTGTTAGCGATATTGCCCGGGGTTGCTCTGACTCAGCTTTGGGAGCTGGTCGGCAATATCGAGTCAGTACTGCTTGGGATTTCGGTACTGATCTTGGTGTCTTCGTTGTTGGGCCTTAACGCGATGTTGCTTGCGTCTATGCGCGAGCGTCGGCGCGAGATCGAGGTGCTGCGCAGTATCGGCGCCCCCTCATCCTTTATTCTGTCCCTACTGATGATCGAGTCGCTGCTTATCGTCTCTGTTGGCGTGGTCTTGGCAGTGGGCACCCTGCTGGCGTCAATCACAGCGGCCAATACGCTGTTTGCAGAAACGTTTGGGTTGATGATTTCATCGCAAATTCTCAACCCGTCTAACGTCACGGCGTTAGGCCTGATTTATCTGACAGCAGTTATCGTAACGCTCTTGCCGGCACTGCAGGCATATCGCGTTTCTCGCTCGGTTGGAGCAGCCACCGCCGCAGATTGATTCACCGTCTAGCATGCTATAATGTTATAATATAACATTTTTGAGACATTGGCCTGCACAAAGGCAATGGACTGCAAAACGGGTATTGAGGCGTACGCTGGACGATAGTATCTAGCATTCCGACGACAACAGATGAGGTGATTGCCATAAATCAGCAAGCGACAAAACGTGTCCTCGCGCAAGCCCAGCAGCAATGCCTGGCATTGGGCAGTAAGCTGACCACGAAGCGCAGTCAGGTGCTCGAAGGTCTGTTGGTCGCAGCCAAGGCGGTATCCGCCTATGAGCTGACGGATGTGTGTCGGGATAAGCTTGGCTATGACCTGTTGCCCATGTCGGTGTACCGCATCCTTGAGTTCCTAGAGAACAATCAGCTTGCCCACCGCCTGAATACGTCTAACAAGTACATTGCTTGCTCCCATATCACTTGCGATCACCAACATCAGCCACCGCAGTTTTTGATTTGTAAGACTTGTCACAAGGTAGAGGAGGTCGAGGTGCCGACACCCATTATGGAGAGCGTCGCCAAAGCGACGCGAAAGGCAGGATTCACCCTCGCCAGCAGTCATCTAGAAATCGAGTGTTACTGCAATGATTGTGATGCCCCGGAGGCGGCCATATGACGGTCTCTGGAATACTGGATCGCTCGGCGATCGTTTTGTCGATGATCTGTGCGGTGCATTGCCTGGCGGTACCCCTGGCGGTGGTAATGATGCCCATGGCGTCTACCTATTGGTTCGCCGATGATCACTTTCATTTTCTGCTCTTGTACCTAGTGTTGCCCACCAGCACCCTGGCAATCGGCCTTGGGTGCAGGCGTCATCGAACGTTCAAAGTGATCGCGTGGGGTAGTGCTGGTCTGGGGTTTTTAGTGCTAGGGGCACTGCTAGGCCACGATCGACTGGGTGAGTTAGGCGAAAAGGGGATAACGCTGTTGGGGGCAGGGTTAGTAGTCCTCGCTCATGTCTACAATTTCAGACTTTGCCGCCAAAGCCAATGTGCGCACTAGCTGCAGCAACCCTACGCCCAGTAAGCTAGCCGCGATTATGCGGCTACCGCACCTGCAATGACCTCGCTCGCGACGCTTTGCAGTCGCTCGACAGGGTCGCCTTCACCCATCATCGGCATCACAACCCGGCCCACGCCGATAGACTCAAGCTCACCTAAAAAGTCTTTGCCGCCGATACCCGGCCACATGCAGGTCACTTCAATTTCTGACATGTCGCGATTGATGGCGTCACATTCGCGCCTAAGATTCTCCATGTGACCCTTCAGTTCCGCGGGGTCGCCGGTAGGCGCGAACCAACCATTGCCGAGCTGGGCCGTGCGCTGAAATATTTTTCCTTGCACACCGCCCATAACCACAGGGAACGGGCTTTGTATGGGCAGGGGATAGCTCTTGAAATTTGTCCATGATAAAAAATCGCTTTCGTGCTCAACCACCTCGCCGGACCATATTTTGCGCATGCCCGCCACATAATCATCAAATCTGGCGCCGCGGCGCTCGAATGGCACGCCAAGAGCATCAAACTCTTCGCGCAGCCAACCAATACCAACGCCTAACATAAAACGCCCGTTGGAGATGAAATCTAGGCTCGCCGCCTGCTTCGCCATGTAGATGGGATTCACCTGAGACAAGATGTTCACCCCGGTGGCCAGTCGCAGGGTGGTGGTGGCTGCGGCGACCGCGGCCAGCGCTATCAGAGGGTCGACAAAGTTGGTTTCCGGCGCAGCGCCCATATTGCCGGATTTGTTGTAAGGGTACTTCGATTCATAATCCACCGGCACGATCACATGCTCAAATGTCCAAACCGATTCGTAGCCCAAGGACTCAACCAGCTGGGCGGTTTTTACCACTTGATCAGCTGCTTGAACCCCGATATTGATTGGAATAACGCCTACCTTCATTTCTCCCCCTCTACATATGCTGTCTATTCAGCGCATCAATTTTACCGCTTTTCCTTGGGTTATCACTCGCTTAAGGCGATGGATAGTCCAGGCCTGCCTCGCTGCCCGCAACGCCAGGGACAATCTCCAATACCGTATGGCCGTGATGCACGCGACCGAATTCGTCCTCGGCCCGCACAGTCACGGTGTGCACACCTGGCGGCAGGTCAGCACTCAGGTCTGCCTCGAAAATATGCGTCGAGACCGTTGCCTGTACAAAGGACTTCTTGTCGCTGGCGTGCCGAACGAACTGTTCGAGCATATAAGGATCCTTCCTTAGCGTTCGCGTCAGCGGTTGATATTCGCCGTCGTTAACTCGGTAAGTGACGACGGATTTGGGGCCGCCGTCAAAAAGGTTCACCATAATTGAGGCTGCTGCTAACTCGTCCTGGGACAGATGACCGTCGAGTAGCTGGCCAGCCTTGAAGTCGCGTATGCCATTGGGTTGCAGCTGATGGTGCGCTACGTCGAAGCGAATTCGCATCTGTTGGTCTGCGGGCTTGCCTGCGCCTTTGAAACGCACGGTGAGATCCGTCGAGTCCACCTCAAGAATATGGTAACCGTTGGGTGTGCCGTCACGCTGATCGCTGATGGCGATGCCGCGCTCATCAAAAGGGCCACTCCACCAAGATCCCGATACGGTTGCCAACACATGGTGGTGGAATGTGCCCGGACCATCGAAGCCGTCTTCTTCGCCGAAGTAAATATGATTGGTGGTATGGGTATGTCCGGCGACAGAGTACAGGTTAGGTCGGCCCGCCAAGAGTCGGAAAAGTCCCTTGCGGTTGTCGGTAGTATAGCGGCGATCCTCGCTGCCCAGCGGAGCATGGGTTGCCACAAAAACAAGCCTATCGTTGTCAACGTATTCGAGTTCTTTCTCAAGCCAGCGCAGCTGTTGCTTGCTGATACGAGCTTCATAACCGCCGTTGCCGCGCACATCGCCCGGATCAGCCTCGCCATTGCCTTGGTAATCGATATTGTCGAGTACAATAAATAGAGCGTCTGCATATTCGAAGGCGTAATAGGGAGGGCCGAAGAACTTCTTGAAAGTCTCCAGCGAAAACTTGTCGCTTTCGGCCTCAAAGTTCAGTTCGTGGTTACCGGGTACGTTGTACCAAGGGATGCCAATCTGCGCGATCAATGCGTTGTAGCGCGGAAACAGCGATAGATCGTCGTACATGATGTCGCCCATGGTCATGCCAAAGGCCGCATCCGTGCCGATGAGTTCTGCAACTACATCGTCACGAATATAGTCGAGCTCTCGCTGGGTTTGCGGCTGCGGATCCGCAAATAAAATGGCTTCAAATTGCTCGGACTCCTCGCGCTTGATCAACGGAAAATTGATTTGCTCGGGCAGAGGGCCCGTGGGCGCTATGCCCTCATAGCGCATGCCTGCTGGCGAGCCCCCTGGCTGGTGAATGTAGTAGAACTGGGGAAGCATGTGCGCATTGACCGGAATTGCATGGTCGCGCGGCTTGGTTATAAAGATAATGCTCTGCTCGTCGACCGGTAGGGTGTAGCGACCCTCTTCGTCGGTCGTCACAACATCTAGACCGTTGCTTACGCGTACTCCCTCAATCCCCTGCTCGGCGGTATCGAGCACGCCGTTTTTATTGCTGTCGAGAAAGACCTGGCCTGTGGCGTTGGCCGCCAGTGCCGAATGTGGAAACAGTAGACAAGCTAAGATGATGAATGTGCGCATGGTGATTTCCTCTCAGACCTTGGGTTGTGTTGGTCGGTACTGAAAAGTAGCGCGTGATTATGAAGTACCGGTGAATGCGGGCAGCCAAGAGACGGGCTGCCCGAATACACACTATACGATGTGACCCCCGGTCGCACCGTGAGTCTTGGTCATCTAGCCGATGGCGATCTCGTAAAGACCCTCGTATTCCTCTGCTGAGCAGGGGCGGGGGTTAGTGAAGGTGCAAACATCCTTGGCTGCATGGCTCGACAGATCTGCGATTGCGTCTTTCTGTACACCCATTTCGCCCAGGTTCGCGGGTAGGCCAATCTCGGCATTCAGCTCGCGGATAAACTCTGCAGGATCGGCACTGGCATCAAGTCCCATGGCAGCGTTTAGGCGCGTGTACTTATCGCCGACGTGATCACGATTAAAATCTAAAATGGTGGGCAAAATGACGGCGTTCAACGTTCCGTGGTGTAGGCGTAGCGCCTGGTCTGCGCCGCAGGCGTGGCTCATTGAGTGTACTGAACCCAAGCCCTTACTGAAGCCCATGGCACCCTCCGCCGCAGCCATCATCATATGCCAGCGTGCATCTTCATCAGAGCCGTCTTTGACCGCTTTGACGAGATTCCCCTCGCGAATACCGCGCTCAATGCCATCGCAGGCGACCGCTTCTGCGGGTGGATTAATTTGTGGCGAAAGCAGGGCCTCAATGCAGTGGGTCATCGCATCCATTCCTGTCGCCGCGGTGAGCAGAGGTGGCAGGCCAAGGGTCAGAGACGGGTCACAAATGGACGTCATGGGCACCAAGTTGCGGCTAGCAAGGATCAGTTTTTCGCCATTGTTCATGATGATCACAGCGCCGGAGGAAACCTCGCTGCCGGTACCCGACGTGGTGGGGATGGCGATCAAGGGCGCCACGGTGCCAATTTTTCCAGCACCTCCAAGGCCGGCGGTGTATTGAAGCAGGTCTTCCTCATGAGTGACTGCCAGGGCGACTGCTTTTGCCAAGTCCATGGACGAACCGCCTCCAAGGGCGACGACACCATCGCAGCCTGCTTCTTGGTATGCGGCGACTGCTTCCTCTACGGCCATTTGGGTTGGATTTTCAGGTGTGCCGTCAAAAACCGTCAGCGCAGCATCGTTGCCCAAGTGAGAGACCAGGTCGGTCACCATGCCGAGATTGACCAAGCCTTTGTCCGTGCACAGCAGCGGGCGGCGTATGCCATGCATGGCAAGGACCTGACCGAGCTGATTGCTGGCACCGTGATCAAAAATGGTGTTGTTCATGAAAGTCAGGTTCGCCATGGTGTTTCCTATGTTGGTTAGACTAGGTTAGAGAATACGTTACTCAGACAGGTTCTGCTGCCCCAAAAAAGTTACAATGTAACCAAACTGGTGCACCTGTAATGCAGGCGATTGTCCAAGTCTTAAGCCCGATTTTTTAAAAGCATGAAGAGAACCGATCTGTCGCCCATTCCTATTCCCATAACCGTGCTTACCGGCTTTCTTGGAAGCGGTAAAACGACCGTGCTCGATTACTTAGGCCGCACTGGCGCGTTGTCGCGTACGCTGGTTTTGGTCAATGAGTTTGGTGAAGTCGGTCTAGACCACGAACTGTTGGTGCCGATTGACGATGACACCCTGGTAGCCGTCAACAGTGGCTGCATTTGCTGCACCATTCGCACGGATCTCGTACAAACTCTGAGCGAGGCCCCCTGGCGCTATGCGCGGAGCGGTAAACGCTGGTTTGACAAAGTCATCATCGAAACCACTGGCATTGCCGATCCAGCACCGATACTGCAAACCATCATTGGAGACGAGCAAGTAGCGTCGCAATACATGCTAGCGGGCGTACTGACGACGGTAGATGCGGTAAACGGCATCGCGACGCTGGATCACCATATTGAGGCGGTAAAGCAGGTTGCTGTTGCTGACCGAATTTTGCTGACGAAAACGGACCTGCTCGACGATTCGGCGCAATCCTTGGAAACAGCTATCCGGCAATATGCGCCCGCTGCACCAATCAGCGCAGTAATCGATGGCCAGGCTCAGGCCGATTGGATCTTTGGTTTCCAAGCTTATGGATTGGAGAACAAGAGCAGTGATGTCGAAGCCTGGCTCGCGGGCGACTTCAAGACCCAAGTCTCTGACGCCGTCAACGCGCATGGCCATGGCGAACACGACAGAAGCCGGCATGGCGGTGTGCAGGCCAGTAGCCTAGTCTTCGACGACCCTGTAGACGCTGCCTTATTCGAGTCTTGTCTGACCATGCTCATGCAATTTCGTGGTCAGGATTTGCTGCGAGTTAAAGGCATTATTAATGTGGCTGGCCTTGATCGGCCCATGGTGATCCATGGCGTACAGCATGTCTTTCATCCTCCGCAGCTTCTTGATGCGTGGCCAGGTGAGGATCGCAGAACGCGGCTGGTAGTGATCGCTAAGGAGCTAGATCACGAAGAATTACTCGGCTGCTTTTCCGCCCTAGGCTTGATGGCCCGAGTAACCCACTAACAATAAAAAACGACAGGTATTTGAGGAGCTGGACTGTGAATGAGCAAATCACTATCTACGGATCAGGTGGTAACCGTGCGGCAAGAGTGGCATGGACGGCCGATGAATTGGGGCTCGAGGTTTCTTACCGGCACTATGACGGCATGATTGGCAGTGATGAACTCAGGCGCTTGCATCCTCAGGCGAAGATACCCGCGATGCAGGTTGGCGACTTTGTGTTGTTCGAGTCTGCTCCGATTTGTCAGCATCTGTGTGACATCACCCCGGGCCAAAGGCTGTTAGCCCCGCAAGGCGCGAAAGAGCGGAGCCTACACAACCAGTGGGTGTCTTTTGCTCAGTCGGAAATTGAAGCCTATTTGTGGCACAGCTTTCAGTTAGGTCGGCTGGAGATAGCGAAGACGGAAACGGCCGCGGCGTTAGCGTTAAATCGACAGCTTGCTGGTGCCGGTTTGGATGTGCTTGAACAGCACCTAACAGATCAGCAATTTATTCTCGGCGAGCAATTTTCTCTGACGGATATTATCGTCGGCTGGACGACTAACTGGTCGCGTAAATCCGGCTTGCTGGAATCTCGCCCAGCGTTACAAAGCTACCTCGCAAGACTATTCGACCGGCCCCATGTCGCGTTGACTTGGTAAGGTGTGGCGAGCTCAATCTTCGTTGCCGATCGTCGTTTGTGCCCGAAACATCGGACCCTTTAAGATCGAAGAAGGGTAGCCTTCTGCCGGCGCTTTGAATGCGTCGACATTGTCGAGCTGTAGTTCTTTCAAGTTATCAAAACGCTCGGCAATGATGTTCATGGCGTCAAAGGGAAAGTCATGGTCGACATAGGGTCTCACGTTGTCGGTAACGAGATAGAATTTACCGTCGGCGATCAGATTGAAGACCTGCTCAGCATGTCGCTCCGGAGTCATACCCAGCACCATTTCGTTCGGCTTAATCGACGCGACATCGGTGCTAGCGGGTGCGTTTTTGGCTGACTTATTCAGCTGGCTCGATTGCATCAAGGAGGTGCTAACGATGCAGGGGCATAACACCCGGACATGCACTTGGGGTGATTTCCTGGCGATCTCGAAAGAGAGCGATTCCGTGAGCGCGACGACAGCGTGTTTGCTCGCCTGATAAGAAGCGGCTCCGCCATCACCGCGCACCAGTCCACCCACGGAAGCCGTGGTGCAGAAAATTGATTTTTCGGCCTGCGCCTGCAGTCTTGGCACGAAGGCTTTTATGGTCTTCACCACGCCCAGCACATTCACGTTCAGGGTCGTTTCCCAATCCTCGATGTCACTTTTCAGGATGCTGTTGTTGAAAAGGACGCCAGCATTCGCGAATACCGCGCCAATGCCCTTGCCAGCGAAATGAACATCGATTCGTTCAAGTGCGCTGCTCAAATCGGCGCTGCTCGTTACGTCGCAGGCTAGAGCCAAAATACTGAGGTCCGGGGCCATAACGCGCAGATCGGCGGCGGCCTGTTCAACCGTGGCTTCATGCAAATCGATTAAAGCGACATGCATATGCAAATTGAGCGCCGCGTACTTTGCCAAGCCCCAGCCGATACCAAAGTTACCCGCGCCGGTAATGACCGCTACACGACCCTCTAGCTCGGCAAGATCGAATTTTTCTTGTTGTCGACTCATTGTTAACTCCCCGTGAGCTGATTGGCGGAGAGCAGTCTCCCAAAATTTGTTTTTGCGGCATAGCAGAGGCTTGCGCCAGACATCGCTCACTGTCGATGGGCCGTTGTGCGTTGATTGTGCGTTAATTGTGCGCAAATCTGGCCCGTTGCTCGTTATCAGTGCAGCCGACGTCTTCAGACCACGGTTCTTGTAGGTCGAGTCCATGGCACATATGTTGCTTGACGTTGTTCGCGGAAGTGCAGTGGTGAACCGATCGGCACTTGCAAAAGAGTGCGCACGCTATTTGACGCGAGGAGTTCCGATTGAGGATGGCGGTGACGAAATGGGTGGGTTTTTTGGCCTTAGCGCTAGCTTGGCTGCCCGTTACTCATGCGCATATGCTCAACATGACCGAAATTCAAATATCGGCTGACGCGACGTCTGATGCGACAGTAACCGTGCAGATCGACCTGGGTCAATCAGGACTGATGACGCCTGAATCCTATTGGGATGCGGTGTCTGATCCAGAGTCAGTCCTCAAAAGCGGGGCGCTTTATCGGGCCCTGAAAGCGCTTGAGTCAGGAATCGAGGTTGTGGTCGACGGCCAGCTCCGCAAGCTGGCGCTGCGCGACTACCGAGCAACGGCTATATCACTTGAAGCCATCGAAAATCCCCTCACTCCGCAAATGGCGGATGTGCAGTTTGCGCTTATGGGCGCTAGGCCTTCCTCTGAGTCGATCATCGCGATCGAGCTAAAGGATACACTCGACGTGCCTTGGCCTTGCTTAGTGCGAGTGGATTCCTTCGCGGCCTTACCCATATCGCGCCTGCTTACTGCGGGAACGCGGTCTAGCGGCGACATCAGGCTCGACGATTCGCGAGCCAAGCCCGGTGAGGGTTATATGGTCAGCGCGGTGTTACAACTCCAAGCGTGGCTGCCATCACTAACTTGGTTAGTTGTGGGCATCCAACACATCATTCCCATGGGATTCGACCATATGGTGTTCATCCTTGGGCTGTTTTTTCTTTCGACCAAGCTTTCTTCATTGCTGCTGCAGGTAACGGCTTTTACCTTGGCGCATTCGGTCACCCTCGGCTTGACGACACTAGGCTATATCGCGGCGCCCCTGCATTTTGTCGAACCCTTAATCGCCGCCTCAATTTTGTACGTCGCCATCGATAACCTGTATTCCCGCCATGTCGCTAAGTGGCGGTTGCTGGTGGTAACTGGTTTTGGGCTGTTGCACGGCCTGGGTTTTGCGTCTGCGTTAGGTGAGCTGGCGCTGCCCGAAGGCTCCGTGCTCTCGGCTCTTTTGTTTTTCAATCTTGGTGTAGAGATCGGTCAAATTACGGTGTTGTTAACGGCGTATCTCGTCTTTGGCTGGCTGCAGCGCTGGCCTTTGTATCGTCAGCGCGTTGCCGAACCCGCCAGCATGACGATCGCTGGTCTTGGTCTCTACTGGTTAATCAAACGGTTGGCGTATTAGGAAAAATAGATGAGGAAGCAAAACCGATGTTAATAAAACGCGGGGTCGCGATAGTCATGGTGACCATGGGCATCTTTGCGGTGGAGGTGGCCATGTCCCTTGTGCCGAAAGGCGATCTGTTGTTCCCGAGCAGCGCGGCAGCACCCGGGGAGTTTCCTGACCAATGGATACACGGCTCAAAGTCCGCCATGGATAACACTGATCCTGCAGTGCAGGTGCATCGTTATAACGATCACACGTATATCTTGCGCGAAAACAAGGCGATCAACTACGAAGGCGCCTTTATGTATGTATTTTTTGGTAACGGCGTGGCCCTGTTGATTGATCAGGGATCGACCTCATCGCCTGCTTTATTCCCACTGCGTGAGGTGGTGGATGAGCTGATCGCAAATTGGGAGGCAGAGTTCGATCAGTCATCAACGCATTTGATCGTAGCGAACAGCCATCTGCATGGTGACCACTACGCTGCGTGGAATCAATTTGTGGACCGAGAAAACACGACCATGGTCGGTCTGACTCATGAGGAGGTCATGCACTATTGGGGGTTTAGCAACTACCCTGACGAGCGCCTGGAGTTTGATCTGGGAGGCAGAAATTTTGTTATCACGGGAACGCCAGGGCACCAAAGCTCTGAGATTGCTTTCTACGACGAATGGACCGACTTGCTGTACACCGGCGATATGTTTTATCGCGGTCGACTTTACTTGGAGGACTGGGACGCTTGGGCCGCCAGTATCAAGCGGCTGCGCGCGATGGCCGACGACTATCCGGTGTCTCATCTGATCAACAATCATATTGAGATGACGAGAATGCCGACGGTCGATTACCCCATTGGCACCACCTGGCAGCCCAGCGAGCCGCCCATGCAGATGTCCCTTGAGATGCTTGATGAAGCGGTAACGGCCACGCAGGTCATCGATCAGGCTGGAATTTACAAATACGCGGACTTTTTGATCTACAACGAAGTGCCATGGGCCTACACGACGGATCCTTAGAATATGAAGTACAGACAATGGTTATTTTCGATAGTGCTGGGCTGCATGACGGTCATGCCGGCCGCAGCGCAGTGGGACCCTGAGCATCCAGCAACCGGTAATCTAAGGTTCAGTTGGATTCATGGCAGCATCTCTGCCAAGGCCAACACTGATGTCCGTGTGCAGGTGCATCGCTATAACGAGCATACGTTTATTCTGCGTCAAAACCCTGCGATACATTGGGAAGCTCCCTTTATGTATCTGCTGATGGGCGAGGAGCGGGCCGTGCTGTTGGATGCCGGCGCCACAGAAGAAGCCGAGTATTTCCCGCTCCGCCAGGTTGTTGATCGCCTGATCGAACGTTGGCAGCAGGCCAATGGCGTTCCGAAGATGCCGCTGATGGTACTGACACTGGGTTCCGAGACCTCTCAGATCGCGGCATTGGGGCAGTTTGAAGATCGACCCGATACCGTGGTGGTGGGTGGCGATGATGTCCTGCGGTCAGCAGTGTTAGGCGGTGACTGGCCGAGCAAGGGCAAGCTCGATTTAGGCGGCAGAGTGCTAGATGTTTTGCCAACACCCGGACTGGATGCCTCTGCCATTAGCGTATTCGATGGATGGTCGAAAATACTTTTCACCGGAAACACCCTATATCCTGGGCGTCTGGTGATTCGAGATTTCCCCCAATACCTCGACAGTTTGGAGGCACTAGTAGAGTTCTCAGCGACGAATACCATCCGCTGGATCATGGGCGGACGTATCGAGATGTCCGCCGAGCCCGGTCTGGACTTTATGTTGCGGTCGAACTACCGCCCTAATGAGCGCGCGCTGCAGCTCTCGACCGCCGAGTTACGCGATGCAGCCAACATCGTCCGGCTAATCAATGGACGAGAGGATATCCATATCCACGATGACTTTATCGTCATGCACGGTGTTGGGCGTGGCGCACGCGCCTACGGCTGGCCTGTCTACATACCCGAGCAGTTCCAGAAGAACCGCACCCGCTAGTCGCCTTGATGCAATGGATGTGTGCCCTGGCGAACGTTGCGGGGCGCAACAATCTTGGGCCGGGCCTCTACCCAAGTGCATCGGTAGTACTGCACTTGTTTGGTTCACCAATGCAATGAAGTGCACCAAACGTTAACAATATTGAAACAAGTCATAGCCACGCGCCACACGAGGCCAATGAAACTAAGGCATTCGTAACTGGTACGTATTTTGCTAACAGAACTATTGGGGGAGTTAGTAACAGTCGGAATATAAGGAGCCTATCCCTGATGGCGAAACAGATCCTAAGGCATCAAAGAATGCCTCGGTCCGTGCTAGCAACAACTCTCGCGCTCAACATGGCGGTTCTGCCCATGACATTGAGTGCAGAAGAGGTCTCGGAAGAGATCATCGAAGAGGTTGTAGTTACCGGGTCTAGAATCGCGACAACGAACGAAACATCCTCCCAGCCCTTGCTGTCTATCTCTTCGGATGCCCTGACGAGCTCGGGACAACTCGACATCAGTGAGGTACTCAACGACACGCCTTCCTTGACGGCAAGCATTTCCGCAACGAACTCGTTGGACGCTACGGCCTCTAACGTAGGCGGCACCAATAATTTTGGTGGCGCAGCCCTTGACCTGCGCGGCCTTGGTTTCAAACGAACCCTGACGCTGGTGAACGGACGACGACATGTCGCCGGTATCGAAGGCACGGCCTCGGTAGATATCACGACTATTCCAGCTGCCTTGGTTGAAAGAGTCGATGTGCTCTCTGGCGGTGCGTCCGCAGTATACGGCTCCGACGCTTTGACGGGGGTAGTGAACTTTGTCCTGAAGGAAGACTTCGAGGGTCTCGAGTTTTCCGTGCAAACGGGCACAGACCAGTACATGGACAACAGTAAAAACCGCCTGAGCTTAGTAGGCGGCCGCAACTTTGCAGACGGACGCGGAAACATCACATTTGCGTTGCAGATGGATCAAGATAACGGCCTACTCATGGGCGACCGCAGTTTTCTCGCGAACGAGAATATTTACGATGATGGAAATAACCCTGCACTGCGCTTTCAAAAAGGCGATATCAGCGCTGGGGGAACCCCGTCTTTATCGCAGTACTACAACTTTGATAACACCGGTTTGTTCCCTTGGGGCTTGAGAATCCCCTCGCAAGAAACATTTGTTGATAACTACACATCAGAATTCGGTAGTGCGCCGACGCTAAACGCGGCCGAAGCGGCGCTTTTTGCCCAAGCTGCGGCAGCACCTCCACGAGCGTTGTTACCAGGTTATACATTTAACATCACCTCGCCCTACGGGGTCGTAGCCCTTGGCGACTTCCCGCTTGCTGGCACTCCGGATTTGGACGGTAACGGCACGGCTGACTGTCTCGACAGTTTCACCGGATACAACAGTTCCCTCGATGGCGCAGGTTCATTCGGTGCTGCTGGCGGTTGTTGGGTGATTGCCGAAGACGGTTCGCTAGGACCCTATTCAGACGGGCTAGTTGCGGGTTCTTTCAACCAGTTCGGCGCTTCGCAAAGCTACATTCGTCCGAACGATGTGCACGCCATTCCCGAAACGGAAGCAAAGTCTATAGACGTGATCGGTCACTACGATTTCACGGACACGGCGACTTTGTTCTTCGAAGCAAAGTACAACCTGCAAGAGATCACCTCGATTGAGCAATACCATAACTTTACGGACCTTCTACACGGTCTACCCGATAACCCTTACCTGCCAGAGAGCCTTGCGGCTCTAGCTGATAACAGCGGCGCCGGTTTCGCTGGTATGGACGGCGGGCTGCAAATTTCTCGCGACTCGATGGACTGGGGTGACAATATCAACACCAGCACCAAGGAAACCCTGCGAATTGTCTACGGCGTTAGGGGAGATTTGACGGATACAATCACCTATGAAGCGAGCCTCAACTACGGTCAGTACTCTCGCGAGGCAATCGACCGCGAGGAAATGATCGCTGACCGATTCTTCGCCGCAATCGACGCGGTGACAGATCCGGCAACGGGCGAGGCTGTTTGTCGTTCTAGTCTAGATCCTACGGCCTACCCGAAGACAACGCCGTTTAACATTTTCCAGTTCACCGGTGGCGGCACCCTGGGCTCGTTCTTCACCTTTACACCCGGTGACGGCCAATGTCAGCCAATGAATATTTGGGGCGGCGCAGGTGCGATGTCGCAAGCATCGATTGACTTTGTCACCTTCGATCGAGAGATTGAGGAAGAGATCAAGCAGATCGTCTACTCAGGCTTCATTACTGGCGATACCTCGACTATGTTCGAGCTCCCAGGTGGTGCGATCGAATTCGCCGTGGGTATTGAGTATCGCGACGAGATTACTAGCCAAACCTTTGGTGCGCTCGATCAAGGCATCTTGCCGGTATCAGGTACGACATCCGATGGCACGGCATTCTTAGCCGGAGGTTGGGTAGGCGATGTGAGCAATGCGCAAAGCCTGGGTCCGCAACCATCGACCCGTTTGCTATCGAGTAATTCGAGCTACGACTTTCTTGACTACTTCCTAGAGCTGAAACTGCCGGTTATCGCCGACGTTCCTGGAATCTATGAATTGAATGTGGATTTGGCCTATCGGTCCAGCGACAACTCGATTTTCGGTGACAACGATACGTATACCTACGGTTTGGTGTATTCGCCCATCGCGGACATTCGCCTACGCTATACCTTCAGTGAGGCAACCCGGGTACCGAACTTATTTGAGCTGTTCTCACCAGAGCAGGGTGCTCGATTCCGTCCCGATGACCCCTGTGCGTCTAACAACATCAGTTCCGCAGCAGACCCAACTTTGCGTCAGGCCAATTGCGTGACTGACCTTCAGGCGAACGGCGTGGATGCCGCGAGCATTTTTGATGATTCGGGTAACTATGTATTCGAAGACCCGCTGTCTGCAGGTTTTCCGGGTGCCGTGGGTGGTAACGAGAATCTTCAACCCGAGACGGGTGAGACCACGAGTTACGGTGTGATCTTTGCTCCAAGTTTCATAGAAGGCCTAGTGCTTTCCGTAGACTACATCGAGATTGATATCGCAGACGCCATCGTGCCGGTGTCGGCTCAAAACATCGTGAATCGATGCTATGACTCGCCAACGCTGTCTAACAGTTTCTGCCCGCTGATCAGTCGAAATGATGATTCTGCCTCTGCGCAATCCGGCGGTTTGGACTACCTGCGACAGGTGCAGCTGAACTTTGGTGCAGCCATTTATGAAGGCTACGATTACACGGCTCTCTACGACTTCTCTCTGGGAGGCTTCGATGTCTCGACCTCGGTCAGCTGGACGACGGTTGAGGCGCTGGATCTGATTGAGCAAGGCGGCGAAGTGGATACCGAACTCGGCGAGATGCGCCGACCAGAAGACTCCGCAATTGCTAGCGTTTCGTTATCGCGAGGTGAGTACAGTGTCGGGTGGACGACGCAATATCTGAGTAAGCAGACCCTGCATTATGAAGGAGGTGTTGAAATTGAGACCGCGGTAGATAACTACGGCTCAGACATCTTTACTGATAGCACCACTTTGATTCATAGCCTTCGGGCGTCCTACGTCACAGACGGGCTGTCCGTGTTCGGTGGTGTGAATAACGTTACGGATGAAGAACCCTATAAATCCGAGCGGGCCTATCCGGTAAGCCCGATTGGTCGGTACTTCTATGTCGGTGCAACTTTCGCGCTCTAAGACGAGCCGATGCAGCACTTGAATACGCGGGGGTCTCTGATCCCCGCGTTTAATTTTCCCCTCGCAAAAGGAGCGAAGTCATGATCAAGCGTTTGATCTTACTCCTCACCACTATGTTCTCGATAAACCTCGCCCAGGCGGCCCCGCTTACTATCGGCTATAGCGATTGGCCTGGATGGGTTGCTTGGGAAGTTGGTATTGAAAAAGGGTGGTTTGAAGAAGCTGGAGTCGACGTCAGGTTTGAGTGGTTTGATTACGTGGCGTCCATGGATGCCTATGCCGCTGGTCAGCTCGACGCCGTATGCATGACCAATGGCGATGCCTTGGTGACAGGCGCAACGGGGCGACGTTCAACCATGGCTATCATTAATGACTTCTCCAACGGCAATGACATGATCGTGGCACGCCCAGGAATTACTAGCGTTGCGGAACTTGCGGGTAAAAAAGTGGCAGTGGAAATAGGCTTTGTAGGTCACCTACTACTGCTTCGAGCCCTAGAGAAGGCGGGCCTTACCGAAGACGATATCGAGCTAGTCAATGTTCGTACCAACGAGACGCCTATGGTGCTTGCCAGCGGGGAAGTCGATGCGATTGTTGCCTGGCAGCCCAATTCCTCGCAATCACTTCAAATGGTGCCTGGCTCTACGGCGATCTATTCATCGGCAAATGACCAGGGCCTGATTTACGACACGCTAGCCATCGCCCCTGAGAGTCTCGACCAATATCCAGAGCAGTGGGGCAAGGTGATAGAGGTCTGGTATCGCATTGTAGATTACATAAACGATCCGGCGACCAGTGCCGCAGCAGTGGAGATTATGGCTGCACGTGTGGGCGTGGCCCCGGACAAATATGCCCAATTCATGAAGGGCACGCGCTTTTTGGCCAAGGCTGAAGCCATGGCTCGCTATAGCGCTACAGAAGATTTAGGGTCGCTAGGTGGTTCAACCATGGTGGCCGACTCGTTCAACATGAAATACAAGGTCTATAACACTCCTCAGAGTGCGGACGATTACATCAGCGATGTGCTTTACAAGTAGCACTGATGGCATCGCAGAGTCACTCATCTGTTGTCATAGGACGACAGGATAAAGCCCGTCTGCTGACGATCGGCTCGTTTTTGTTGCCCTTACTATTGTGGGCAGCGGTAAGCTACGTACCCGGTCTCTGGCAGCCCTTAATCAAGGTCAGCACCCCCGGAGGTGTCGCCTTTTATCAAGAGGGAATGCTGGTTGAAAAAGACCAGTTTCAGATACAGGCACAATCGGCATTAGAACGTGGCGATGCCGCACCCACGGGCAGTCCGGCGAATCCAGTCTATTTGCCAGCACCCCATGAGGTGGCAACGGCTCTTTACACCAGTTTTACCACGCCACCGGTTCGACGCAGCGAGATGTGGTTCCATCAGAGCATCTGGCATAGCGTCACGATTATATTTTGGGGGTTTCTGTATTCCTGCTTACTCGGCGTGCCTCTGGGCGTGCTGTGCGGTGCATACAAACCCGTGTCGCAACTTGCCGAGCCATTTATCGAATTCGCGCGCTACTTCCCTGCGCCGGCCTTTGGCGCCCTGGCGGTGGCAATTTTAGGTATTCATGACGCACCCAAGGTGGCGATCATTTTTATCGGCACCTTCTTTCAAATGGTCCTGGTGATCGCGAATACCACACGACGGCTTGATACCCGTTACGTTGAAGCCGCACTGACCTTGGGAGCCAATCGACTGCGTTTGCTTTGGCAGGTAGTGGTTCCCGGCATACTCCCCGATCTTTATAAAGATCTACGCATTCTGCTTGGTTGGGCGTGGACTTATTTGATCGTTGCTGAACTTATCGGCACATCATCAGGTATTACCTGGTTTATCACTCAGCAAGCGCGGTACAAAAATTTCGACATGGTATTTGCCGCCCTCATTATTCTCGGTTTGATCGGTCTGCTATCGGATCTGCTGCTTGAACGCATGGGGCGCCGGCTATTTCCCTGGCAGGAGAAACGTCTTGGCGGCAGTTGAAACGCAAGTGCAATCTAGTTCCAGCGTGAAACTCGCGTTTCGCGATCTTGGCAAAACCTTCTTCGTCCAGGGTGAGCCGAAGCTCGCCTTGCAGAATATTAACGCCGAAATAAGAACGGGTGAGTTTGTTTCCATCGTTGGCGCGTCAGGGTGCGGTAAGTCGACCCTGATACGCATCGCTGCGGGGCTTGAGCAGGCCAGCGAGGGAGGGGTCTATGTGGAGGACAATCTGGTGATCAAGCCTGGCCAAGACCGCGGCATGGTGTTTCAGCAGTTCTCACTCTTCCCTTGGTTGACGGTTAAAGAGAACGTCATGTTCGGCCTGCAGGACCAGTGTCCCGATAAGGCTCGGCGCGGTGAAAAAGCGCTGGTTTGGGTAGAGCGTGTAGGTCTTGGAGAGTTTGTCGACTACTACCCCAATCAGCTTTCTGGCGGCATGCAGCAGCGCGTGGCGATTGCGCGGGCTCTTGCACCGGGCCCTAAGGTGCTGCTGATGGACGAACCTTTCGCCGCCCTTGATGCCCAGACCCGCGGCCGCATGCAGCGCCACCTGCTGGAGATATGGCGCAACTTGAACATCACCGTAGTCTTCATCACCCACGATTTGGAAGAGGCCGTCTTGCTGGCGGACAAAATATTTGTATTGGCACCGAAACCCGGTCGATTGGTGGCAACCCTGCCTATCGATATACCTCGCACGAAGGACGACCTAGAGCGAGATAAGTACGGACCCGAGTTTGAGCGCGTATTTAAAGAGTTAAGCGCACTGCTCGCTGATTCGGTGCCGCTGGATCATTAACTCAGTGAAATAGAAACGAGGTAAGTCATGAGAAGTTCGTCTGATCAACGCGTAAGCGATTCGGCAGACCAAGAGCCATCGGACGACACCGCAGCAGCGGAGGTTGAAGAAGTCATTGAAGGCTCTTCTGAAGCAGCAGCGCAAGAGACTAGCGAAGCTGAGGAAGAGTTCGACGGGTTCGACGGGACGTGGGACTACGAGTGGGTCGCTACTGGCGAAGCAATAATGGAAGCCATCCCCTGGACGTGGATCGCCGTTGCTGTATTCATCGGCGGCATGGTCTATTCCTATCGCAAGCAGAAGCGCTCGTAGGTCTTTCTAGGCGCAAGGCTGCCCGAGGCTGCCTGCCCTGTAGATGTCTCAATCAACCGGCCTCGGGAACCGACTCCCAATCGCTCCATGAAATGGCTCTGCCCGGATAGGCCGGAGTTTCAAAAGGCCAAGCTGCCTCGATCCAACTTTGAGTCCAACCATACAGGGTAGCGTCAAATCCAAGATCGTACTGTTCTTGCGTCACCCACAAACGAATCACCGCATCAAAACCCGCTTTCTTGCTGGGATAAACATAGACGCAGCCCAGTTCCGTCTTGCCGTCCGGGGTTAGCACTGCATAAGCGAAGGATTCGCGCTGATTGAACCGCCGTTCCTCGGTCTGCATATCGAGCAGGGCGTCGTCCATATCCAGACCCTCATGGGGCCACGATGTGCTGCGGGTAAAGGTTTTCTGTAGATGCTCTATTGACGACATGTAAGCGACATAATCAATTTCCATCAACTCCGGACCTAATGGTTTGACAATGAAATCACCGGTTTCCACCAGCGTCGGTGGCTGGAAGTCGGCGGG